>Ga0265295_1000064_pt1 | contig 210699 bp, 213 predicted proteins | sample Munlansysbiofilm_FD_192503 | JGI IMG/M metagenome (GOLD analysis project Ga0265295, IMG submission 192503) | Leachate microbial communities from a municipal landfill in Southern Ontario, Canada - Methane capture system biofilm | ecosystem: Engineered > Solid waste > Landfill > Unclassified ...
GATTGCGCGATGCTCTGCGAGGTGCTTGAGACCTGGCCCGATGCCGACAGCAGTTGTTCGGCAGACGAGCGCACCGAGCCGATCACCGCCGTGAGTTGCGTGACCATCTGCCCCAGGGCGGCGAGCAGTTGACCCGTTTCATCCTTCGACGGGGAAACCACCCGCACCGAGAGATCGCCGCCTGCCACGCGCCGGGCGACTTCCACCGCCTGGCTCAACGGGCGGGTGATGGAGCGGGTGATGAGCCAGGCGGCGGCGATGGCCAGCAACAGGGCAAGCAGAGCCAGGCCGATGCTGGCGTTGCGCGCGCTGGCAAAGTCGGCTTCGCTTTGGGCATACAGCGCCCGGGTCTGTTCACGCGCCCATGCTTCTGCTGCGTCGATTTCGTGGCGAATCCGCAAGTCGAGGTCGCGCGTCGCCTTGAGGTAATCGGCCGTGGCGGTGCCGAAGTTGCTTTGCTGCATCTCCTGCATCGCGGTCTGCTGCGCCCGGCGCGTTTGGGTCAGGTCGGCGCGCAGCGGGTCCAGCAGGGCCTGCATCTTGGGCGTGGGGTGCAGGGCGGACAGGGTGGCGAAGGACTGCTCGATATCGCGGCGCTGTTTGTCGAGGATGGCCTGGTCTGCCGCGCTGAACTGTTGCGTGAGCAGACTTCTGAGCAGGACGCTCTCGGCGCGCTGGTAGCTTTGATTGATGTCGGTCATGGCCCTTTCCTTGGCCAGACGGTTCTGTACCACTTCCTGAAAGCGGCCCTGGATGTTGGCGGCCTGGTAGAGGCCGTACCCGGCGTTGGCCAGCAGCAGCGCGACGAGCAGGGCGAAGGCCAGGGCGAGACGGGTACCGATGCGAAGGCGAGTGAACATGGGGCGGGTTTCCTTGTTTTTCGAGAGGAGGCAGGGGTCAGTGGTCAGTGGTCAGGGGGGCGGGGCGGGCCTGGGCGCTGCGGCTGGCGCGGTGGATGAGGGTGGCGGCGTCGAGGATGAGCGCCACTTCGCCGTTGCCCAGAATGGTCGAGCCGCTGATGCCCTGCAGGTGGGCGAACAGCGCGCCCAGCGGTTTGATGACGGTCTGGTATTCGCCGAGCAGCGCGTCGACGACCAGGCCGGCGCGCTGCCCGACGGTCTGCACCACCACGACATGACGGCGCGCGCTCGGTGCACCTGCGCCGGGTTCGGCCAGTTCCAGCGCGTCGCGCAGGTGCAGCAGCGGCAGCACCTCGCCGCGCAGGTTGATATAGCCCTGCCGTTGTGCAGGCGCGAACTCCATGCACTCGATCACGGTATCGAGTGGTAGCACGAAGGTGCGCCCGGCGGCCTGCACCAGAAAGCCGTCGATGATGGCAAGGGTGAGCGGCAGGCGCAGCAGGATCTGCGTGCCCGCACCGGCGCTGCTCTGGATGTCGATGCTGCCGCGGATGGCCTCGATGTTGCGCTTGACCACGTCCATGCCCACGCCGCGCCCCGACAGGTCGGTGACGACCTCGGCGGTGGAAAATCCGGGCGCGAAAATCAGGTTCCAGACCTCGGCGTCGGGCAGCGCGGCGGCGGTCTCGGCTGAAACCAGCCCGCGCTCGACGGCCTTGGCGAGAATGCGCTCGCGGTTCAGGCCGCCGCCGTCGTCGGCCACGGTGATGAGAATGCTGCCGGAGTCGTGCCGGGCGGCGAGCCTGAGCGTGCCCTGCGCGGGTTTGCCGCGCGCCGTGCGCACTTCGGGCGTTTCGATGCCGTGATCCATGGCGTTGCGCACCAGATGCATCAGCGGATCGGCGATGCGCTCCACCAGGGTCTTGTCCATCTCGGTGTCGGCGCCCTCGATGACCAGGGCGATGTCCTTGCCGAGTTCGCGCGATACGTCGCGCACCACGCGCTGGAAGCGGGCGAAGGTCTCGCCGATCTCGACCATGCGTAGCTTGAGCGCCCGCTCGCGGATGTCTTCGACCAGGCGGGTGATCTGCGCCGCGGCTTCGCGCTGCGTGGCGTTCTGCGCGTGCAGGGCATTGCCGGCGCTGGCGATGACCAGTTCGCCCACCAGATTGATCAGGGCGTCGAGCTTGTCGGCGGTCACGCGCAGCATCTGGCTGTCGCGGCTGCGCTTTTCCTTGACCTGCCTTTGCTTGTCGAGCGCGGCCTGCACGATGGGCTGGTGCGTGGCGCCTTCGCGCACCAGAATTTCGCCCAAGGGCGCTGCGGACCCGCCGCTGGCCTGCGCATCGTGCTGCGCGGCCAGCGCGTCGTTCAGCTCTTTTTGCGTCAGTGTGCCGACCTGCACCAGGATTTCGCCCAGCCGCAGATCATCTTCGGGCAGGCTGCGAATCAGCTCCACATAGTCGGCGATGCGGCTGTGCGCGGGCAGGATGCGGATGAGGCTGTCTTGCTGCACGAACTCGAACACCGCGGCGATGTCTTCCTTGCTGGCCTCGCTCCTGAAGTTGATCTCGAAGCCGAGATAGCTGGTCTCGGCGTCCATCGCGTCGAGCGGGGGCAGGGCGTCGGTGAGGGTGACGAGGTTGACGATTTCGCCCAGGCCGCGCAGATAGCGGATGAAGGCCAGCGGGTCCATGCCGTTGCGCAGACTGTCGGGGCCAAAGCGCAGCGACAGGTGCCAGTTGCCGGTCAGCGCCGCCCCTTGCGGCAGCACGGTGACCGGGGCGGCTTCTGCCGGGATGGGGACGGGGGAGGCCGTGGCGTCGGCGGCAGCGAGCAGCGTGCCGCCAGCGGGCTGCTGCGCGGCCTGCAGCCGGGCGACCAGCGCCTGCTCCTGCGGGGTATCGGCGATGCAGGCGCCTTGGGTGTCGACCTGATCGACCAGTTGCGCGAGGTGATCGCGCCCTTGCAGCAACAGCGCCACGAGTTCGCTGCTGACGGCGAGCTTGCCCGCACGCATCTGGTCGAGCACGCTCTCCAGGTGATGGGTGAAGTGCACGATGCCGTCGAGGCCGAACAGCCCGGCCGAACCCTTGATGGTGTGGGCGGCGCGGAACAGCGCGTTGATGCGCTCGCCATCAGGCGCGGCATTCGCGCCGCCTTGGGGTTCGAGTTCCATCAGCCCGTGCTCCATGCCTTCGAGCAATTCCTGCGCCTCGACGATGAAGGAACGCAGGGCCTGCTGCATCTGTTGTTCGAAACTCATGTCGGCTCCTTGGTTGTCGCGGTGCGGCCGAACTCGACCACGGGGTCGCCGAAATAGGCCAGCAGACCGCAGAGTTCGAGTGCGTCGATGACGGCGGGGCTGTGGGCGCTGAGCTTGAGGCTGTGTTCCAGATTGCTGGCCTGCTGCTTGGCGGCGAGCAGGATCTGCACGCCGGCGGTGTCGATCTCGTCGACCGCGGCCAACTGCAGTTCGACCAAGGGATGCTGGGCGATCAATCGGCCAAGACGGGCGCGCACTTGCGCCGCGGCGTAAATGTCCAGCGCGCCCTGCAGCGCCACGCTGCAAACCGGGCCGGAGGCATGTTCGAGGATGTCCATGGCGGCTCCTGGGTGGGTAGGGTGGGTTCAGGGGGCGATGAGCTTGGACACGGCGGCGAGCATCTGCTCGGGCTTGAAGGGCTTGACCACCCAGGCGCGCGCGCCGGCGGCCTGGCCCTGCGCCTTCTTGTCCTCCTGGCTCTCGGTGGTGAGCATGATGATGGGCGTGAATTTGTAGTCGGGCTTTTGCTTGATCTCCTTGACCAGGGTGATGCCGTCCATATTGGGCATGTTCACGTCGCTGATGATGAGGTGGAGCTTGCGGCCGTCGAGCTTGGTCAGCGCGTCCACGCCATCGACGGCTTCGATGACTTCGTAGCCCGCGCTGGACAGGGCGATGTTGACCACCTGGCGAAGCGAGGCGGAATCGTCGACGATGAGGATGGTTTTGGCCATGATGGTGTGCAGTGAAGGGTTCAAGAGTGATGAAGACAAGGGATATTTACCAAACTCAAAAGAAAGTGATGTCGCCGCCGTCCTGCGCGTCCACGGTGGGCTGGCCTGCGTGGTTCAGGCGCTGCTCCTGCGTGGTGTAGCTGCTGGCGATGCGCTGCAGGATGTCGGTGACGTCGAGTGCCGCTTCGGGGTTGCCGGCGCCTTGGGAGGCATAGCCCTGAATTTCAGCCGCGAGCAGGTCGAGACTGTCGCGGGCGTGGGTGAGGATCTGGCTGACGCGGTCCTGGAACTGCAGCGAGACGAGCACGTCGCCGATTTCCTCGCGGATGCCGCTGCTTTCGCGCTGCAGCAGGTCGGAGGAATCGGACAGCCCCGTGGCCACCTTGCGCAGGCGTTCGAGCACCTGGTGGATGGATGACTCGGATCGAGCGAGGAACTGCTGCTCCTCGGTCTGCGACTGCCCGGCCGAACGGGTGAGCGTCTGGATGGCGCCGGTGATGATCTTCACCTGCTCGCCCATCTTGCGCCCGGTATCGCGCGACTGCGCCGAGAGCTTGCGCACTTCGTCGGCGACCACGGCGAAGCCGCGGCCGTTCTCCCCGGCGCGCGCCGCCTCGATGGCTGCGTTGAGCGCAAGCAGATTGGTCTTGGCCGCCAGCGCGGCGACTTCGGCAGCCATTTTTTCCAGCGCCTCGGTGTAGCGCGACATGCCCAGTACCTCGCCGACCATGGCGGCGCGTTTGTCCAGCGCCGCGCGCAACTGCTCAAGCACGGCGCCGAGCTCGCCTTCACTGCGGCGGAACACCGCCACTACGCCCTCGCCGCCATCCATGCCGGCGGCGGCCTGCTGCGAGGCCTTGACGGCCTTTTCCAGGCGGCTGTGCAGACTGGAGAAGCGCTGGCTCAGCGCCACGATGGCGGTTTCCATCTGGGCGCGTCCGGCGTCGATCTGCTGGCCGAGCACCGGGAGCGCCTGGGCGCAAAGGCTGTCGATCTGCTGCGCGGCATCGCCAGGCGGCAGGGCGGTAGGTTCGGTCGGGGTTCGGGTCATGGCGAGTTCCAGTGTGGGTTCGAGTGCAGTGTTTCACGCTATCTGGAACATAAAAAGGCGCCTTTGCCGCCAGGGCGGCGTTGCCAATCCGCGCGATACCTGCGGGTATCGCTGTGGTTGGCGCCTTGCCCTGACGACAAATCCATCCTTTTTATTGGTTCCATCAAGCATGAAACACTGCACTGGGTGGGGAAAAAAGGCCGGGAAGCCTGTACGTGTTGGCGTGCGGCGGCAGACTCGCCGCAGGTTGCGCAGCCTGCGCCCGCCCTGCATCGGCAGGGGGCGTTCGGGCGGAACGGCGGTTGCGGACGTGGCATGAAGGGCGCCGGGGCATGAATGACCTCCCCCCTTAACGGCGCGCCGTCAGAAAACTTGAATTTTCAGCGGTTCGAGGCAGTCGTGAACCTGCCGCTGCGGCAGGGCGCGCAGCCAGGTGAGCTGACGTTTGGCGAGCTGGCGGGTGGCGGCGATGGCCTGTTCGCGGAACTGCTCGGCGCTGATTTCGCCATCCAGAAAACGCCAGGCCTGGCGGTAGCCCACGGCGCGCATCGAGGGCAGCGCGGGGCTGAGGTCGCCGCGCTGTCGCAGCGCCCGCACTTCATCGACAAAACCGGCAGCGAGCATCTGCTCGAAGCGCTGGGCGATGCGCGCGTGCAGCGCGCTGCGGTCGGAGGGCTCCAGCGACAGGATGCGCAGGGGCAGGTCGCCGTCGCTGGTGCGCCCGGCGGCCAGATGCGCCGACAGCGGTCTGCCGCTGAGTTGCCAGACTTCCAGTGCGCGCTGGATGCGCTGGGCGTCGCTCGGCGCGAGGCGGGCGGCGGTGACGGGATCGACCGCGGCCAGCCGGCCGTGCAGCGCGGGCCAGCCCAGGCGCGCGGCCTCGGCGTCGAGTTCGGCGCGCACGGCGGGGTCGGCCTGCGGCAGCTCGGCCAAGCCCGACTGCAGCGCCCTGAGGTAGAGCAGGGTGCCGCCGACGATCACGGGCCGGGCGCCGCGCTGTCGGATTTCGCCGATCAGCCTGCGCGCGTCGGCGGCGAATTGCGCCGCGCTATAGCTTTGCGCCGGGTCGAGGATGTCGAGCAGATGGTGCGGCGCCTGCGCGCGCTCCTGCGGGCCGGGCTTGGCGGTGCCGATGTCCATGCCGCGATAGACCAGCGCCGAGTCCATGCTGATGAGTTCCACGGTTTCGCCGCGCTGCCGCGCCTGCTGGACGAGGTACAGGGCGGCGGCGGTCTTGCCGCTGGCGGTCGGGCCGACGAGGCAGAGCACAGGCGGGGCGATTTGCGGCGTCATGGCGTTCACTGCCCGCGCAGGAACAGGGCGTCGAGCTCGGCCAGGCTGATCTGCCGCCAGGTGGGGCGGCCGTGATTGCATTGATCGGCGCGCTCGGTGCGTTCCATATCGCGCAGCAGGGCGTTCATTTCGGCGAGGGTGAGCTGGCGGTTGGCGCGCACCGCGCCGTGACAGGCCATGCTGGAGAGCAGGGCGTTGCGCCGCTCCTGAAGGCGCGTGCTCAAGCCCTGCGCGATGAGATCGGCGAGCAGCCCGCGCGCGAGGCGGATGGGGTCGGCGTGGGCCAGCAGCGTGGGCGTGGCGCGTACCGCCAGACTGGCGGGGCCGACGCGGTCGAGCTCGACGCCGAGTTCGCGCAGGGTGTCGGCATGATCTTGCGCGGCGCCGATTTCGGCATCGCTGGCGGCAAAGGCGGCCGGGACCAGCAGGGGTTGGACGGACACGGGCGCCAGGTTTCGTTCCGCGGCTTTCAGGCGTTCATACACGATGCGCTCGTGCGCCGCATGTATGTCGACGATCACCAGCCCGTGGCGGTTTTGCGCCAGGATGTAGATGCCCAGAAGCTGCGCCAGGGCGAAGCCGAGGGGGAAGTCGTCGGGCTGGGGGGTGGCGATGTCGGCGGCTAGTACGTAGGGGCGCGGCGCGGCGCTGTCCTGGGCCTTGGGGATTTCCTTTGGGGTCAGGTCTAGCTTTGTAGCATAGGACAAGGGCGCGTAAGCGTGCGAGAGAGTTTCCCAGGACGCCGGGCTGGGTCTGGCGATGCCGAAGGGAAGCGCTGCGGTCGCGGGCTGGGCGGATGGGGGCCGTTCCAAAGCGGACGCTGAGGCGGCGGGCTGCGAAATCGCTTCTCCAGCCGATCGCGCCAGCACCTGCTCGACGGCGTGGCGCACGGCCTGATGCACGGCCGAGCTGTCACGAAACCGGACTTCCGATTTGGCCGGATGCACATTCACATCGACCAGATCGGAGGGCAGGTCGAGCAGCAGGGCGTACTGCGGCTGCAGCGCGCCGTGCAGCACGTCGGCATAGGCGGCGCGCACGCCGTGGGCCACGGTGCGGTCGCGTACCCAGCGGTTGTTCACGATGATGTGCTGCACCTCGGCGCGGGCGCGCGCGGCGGTGGGCCTGCAGACCAGGCCGCGCACGGCAAGCGGGCCGATCTGCGTGGAAACGGGCAGGGCGTGCGCGCCGAACGCTTCGCCCAGCGCGGCGGCGAGGCGGTCGAGGCCGTGCGGCGAGGGGTCGCGGTCGAATTGCAGCTTGAGCTGGCCGTCATGCCACAGCCGCAGGGCGATACCCGGATGGGCGATGGCGGCGCGCCTGAACACCTCGGCGCACCCGGCATATTCCGTCTGATGCGACTTGAGAAACTTGCGGCGCGCGGGCAGGTTGAAAAACAACTGCCGCAAGGTCACGCGGGTGCCTTGCTGCGCGGCGGCGGGCTGCACCGTGCCGACCCGGCCTGCGCTGGCCTGAATGCGCGCGCCTTCGGCCCCGGCTTGGCGGCTGATGATCTCGATTTCGGCCACGGCGGCCATGGCCGCGAGCGCCTCGCCGCGAAAGCCCAGATGCGCGGCGTGGTGCAATTCGTCGAGATCGGCGATCTTGCTGGTGGCGTGGCGCAGCAGCGCCAGCGGCAATTCCTCGGCCGGGATGCCGCAGCCGTCGTCCTCCACCTGCAAGCTGCCCAGCCCGCCCTGCTCGAGCCGCACGGTGATGGCGCTGGCCCCGGAGTCGATGGCGTTGTCGAGCAGTTCGCGCAGCGCCGAAGCCGGGCGTTCGATGACTTCGCCGGCGGCAATCTGGCTGATGAGCACGTCCGGCAGCGGACGAATCGGGCGTTGGGGTTGTGGCAAGGCAGGCTGGGTGCAAAGGCTGCGGCGGCAGCCGCCCCCGCGTTGCGGGGCGAGAAAAGACACGTCAGGTCAGTATACTTTTGCGGGTCTGCGGATGAGCTGGGGAGCGCTCATTGTCGGCTCAGTTTTCCGGCGTAATATCTGTGTCTTCGGCCTTTCAAAGGCATCTTCTGGCTTTCAGTCCCCATCGCATGGATCCCCACGCTCTCATCGACCTCATCCTGCACTTCGACGTGCATCTGGCGCAGTTCATCGCGGTGTACGGCCCCTGGGTGTACGGGCTGCTCTTCGGCATCGTGTTCGTCGAAACCGGGCTGGTCATCATGCCGTTTCTGCCGGGCGATTCCATGCTGTTCGTGGTGGGCGCCTTTGCCGCCACCGGGGCGCTCAGCCTGCCGGGCGTGATGGCCGTGCTCTGGCTCGGCGCGGTGCTGGGCGACAGCCTCAATTACCAGATCGGCAAGGCCATCGGCCACAAGGTGTTTTCTTGGCCAGACTCTCGCTGGTTCAACCGTCGCGCCTTCGACAAGGCACATGCCTTCTACGAAAAATATGGCGGCATCACCATCGTGGCCGCACGGTTCATGCCCTTCATCCGCACTTTCGCCCCGTTCGTCGCGGGTGTGGCCGAAATGTCGTATGGCAAGTTTCTGGCCTTCAACATGCTTGGTGCCGCGCTCTGGGTCGGGCTGCTGGTCATGGCGGGTTATCTGTTCGGCAATATTCCGTGGATCAAGCACAACCTGGGGCTCATGACCCTGTCCATCATCGTGCTGTCGCTGCTGCCTGCGGTGTGGGGGTGGTGGAAATCGCGGCGGCAGGTGTCGGTGGTCTGACGAGGGGTTTGCCAAGGCTTTACTGCAGCTTGCCGCGCAGCAGACCGACGGCCAGACCCTCGATGGCGAAGGGCTGGCGGGCATCGACGCGGATGGATGTGAATTCCGGGTTGGCGGGCAGCAGCTCGATGTGATCGGCAAGCAGGCGCAGGCGCTTGACCGTGACCTCGTCGCCGATGCGGGCCACGACGATCTGGCCGTTTTGCGCCGTCTGGCTGCTTTTGACCGCCAGCAGGTCGCCATCGAGGATGCCGACATCGCGCATGCTCATGCCGCGAACCTTGAGCAGATAGTCGGGGCGCACCGCGAACGCGCCGGGATCGACGTGGAGCGTTTGCTCGATATGCTCTTGCGCGAGGATGGGATGGCCCGCGGCGACCCGGCCCACCAGCGGCAGGCAGAGTTGCTCGGCGCCGGGCAGCGCGCGTTGCAGACCCTGATGCGAACCAGGAGGCAATTCTTGGCGCAGATCCGGCATGTGGGGTGTCTTCCCCAGGGATGCGGGGCGCTGCGGGGTGGTGATGCGGATGCCGCGCGACGCGCCGGGCGTCAACTCGATGACCCCTTTACGCGCGAGGGCCTGCAAATGATCTTCTGCGGCATTGGCCGAACGGAATCCCAGCCTGGCCGCAATTTCGGCGCGGGTGGGCGGGTAGCCCAGTTCGTGCACCGAGGCGGTGATGAGATCGAGGATTTGCTGCTGGCGGGGCGTGAGTTTGGAGACGAGGCGGCGCATGGGCGGACTCCGGCAGTTGCACAATGAGTCAGTTCGAATCAGAAGATCCAAATGAATGCTGGGTAGGCTTCCAGCTTGATGATTTTCACAGCACTGTAAATCAAAACAGTCTTTCTGCAAAGAGATCCCACTATGTCCAGTTCATTTTCTCGCCCAGACTTGCCGCAGATCGTGGTACTGGGAACGGGGGGCACCATCGCGGGCGTGGCCAAGGGCGACCCCAGCCTGCCGGGTTACACCGCCGGGGTTCTGGGGGTCGATGCGCTGCTGCAAAGTGTGCCGGCGCTCGGCCGCCTGGCCCGAATTCATACCGAACAGGTGGCCAACCTCGACAGCAAGGACATGAGCTTCGCCGTCTGGACGCAACTGGCCGAACGGGCGGCCTTCTGGCTGGCGCAGCCGCAGATCCAGGCCTGCGTCATCACCCACGGCACCGACACCCTGGAAGAAACGGCCTACTTTCTGCATCTGGTGCTCTCAAGGAAACGCAGGGCCGCCCCAAGTTTCCTTGACCCCCTCGGGGGGCCTGACGCGAATGCGGCAGGTCTGGGGGCGCTCTCAAGGAAACGCAGGGCCGCCCCAAGTTTCCTTGATCCCCTCGGGGGGCGGGTCGGCGAACCGACCCTGGGGGCACTCGACACCGACAAGCCGGTGATCCTGACCGCCGCCATGCGTCCGGCCACCGCGCTGAACGCCGACGGCCCGCAGAACCTGCTCGACGCCGTGCGGGTGGCCGTGCACCCGCAAGCGCGCGGGCTGGGCGTGGTGTGCGTGTTGCATGGCATGGTGCATGCCGCGCGCGATGTGACCAAGGCGAACACGCACAAGGTGGAAGCGTTTTCCTCCGGCGAGCGCGGCCCGCTGGGCGAGGTGGACGGCGAGGATTTGCGGCTCTGGCGTCAGCCCGTGCCCGAAGTCGGCGCGCCGTTTGCCGTTCCCGCTGCCGATGCGTGGCCGCGGGTGGAGTTGCTCACCCATGTGGCGGGCAGCGATGGTGCCGTGGTGCGCTGCCTGGTTTCGAGCGAAGCGGTACAGCCCCGCGTGGCCGGACTGGTCGTCGCCGGAACCGGGGGCGGTACGATGCATCGCGAGCTTGAGGCGGCGCTGCATTGGGCGCAGCGGCAGGGCATACGGGTGAGAGTGGCCTCGCGCGTCGGCCCGGTGCGCGGCGGCGCCGATGACGGTCTCAACGCGGCGAAGCTGCGAGTGAGGTTGCTGCTGGAACTGGCCGCCAGCAAAACCGCGCAAGGTGAAGGCAAGGCCGCGCCGACCGAAGCCGCCGAATGAAGTTCAGGCAGCGTGGGTGTCGGCCAGCGGCAGCCAGATCTGCGCCCGCAGACCGCTGGGCTCGGCATTGCTCAGATCAAGCCGCCCGCCCATGGCGGTGATGGTTTTTTCGACGATGGACAGGCCCAGACCCGTGCCCTTGGCCGAGGTTCTTGCCGCGTCTCCGCGGAAGAACGGGCGGGTGAGTTGGGCAAGTTGGTCGGCCGGAACGCCCGGGCCGTGGTCGCGCACGGTGAGTTGCACGGAATCGATGCCGCGCTGCAGGCTGATGTCCAGATCGGTGTGCACTTCATCGGGCGTCAAGGCATAGCGCTTGGCGTTCTCCACCAGGTTGACCACCACGCGCTGCAGCTCCAGGGTATTGGCGAGCACGGGCGGCACCGGCGGGGTCTGCAGGTGCAGCACCACGGTTTCGTCTTTCTGATAGCGGTCGCGCACGAAGTCGATCAGGGCATTGAGGTCCACGGTTTCGATCTTCGGCCTGGTGCTTCGCGCGTATTCGAGAAATTTGCCGATGATGCGGTCGGCCTGCTCGATGTCGTCGATGATGTGTTCGCGCGCCTGCTCGTCGGGCACGCTCATCTCGGCCTCCAGCCGCAGCCGGGCCAGCGGGGTGCGGATGTCGTGCGAAATGCCGGCGAGCATCAGCGCGCGTTCTTCTTCGACTTCCTGAAGGCTGCGCGCCATGCGATTGAAGCCGCGGTTGACTTCGCGGATTTCGCGCATGCCCGAAACCTCGTCGAGCATCTGCGAGTAATTGCCAGCGCCCACGCGCGCCGTGGCCAGGCGCAGGTCGCGCAGCGGTTTGTTGACAAAACTGGCGATCACCGCCGCGCCGATGAGGGCGAGCAGGGTGGCGATGATCCCCCAGGTCGCCCAGGTTTCACTCAGCGAGGGGTCGATGCGCGAGCGGTCGAGCAGCAGCCAGTAGGGGTCGCCCTCGATCCGGAAACCGATCCACAGACCGGGGCGGTCGTTCACCACATCGGCGAAATCGAGCTGTTCGTTCAGGCGCGTGTCGACAGCCTGTTCGAGCCGCTTGGTGAATTCGGAGTGGTTCATCGGCGTCCATTGGTCGCCCGGATTGCGCGGGTAGATGTAGATGCCTTCCTTTTTCGCCAGATCGTCGAGCAGCGAGACCCGGTATTGCGGGTCGGAGTGGATCAGCGCCAGGCGCGTGAGATCGATCAGGCTGGTGATCTGCCGCGAGGTCTGCTCGACCTGGGGGCCGAGTTCGAGCAGGCGAAAACTCTGGAACCACGTCGCCAGGCTGGCGCTGACCAGCAGGACGATGAGCGCAAAGGTGCGCCAGTACAGCCGGCCGAACAGGGCGCCGATCCAGTGCGTCATGCGAGAAAACAGGCCGGCAGGACCTACCCCGGGCTTCTTCGCCGGGGCGGGCGCGGGGTGGCCTGGCGCCGGATCAGCCTTCGGCGTTGTCGGGGACGAAGACATAGCCCACGCCCCATACGGTCTGGATGTAGCGCGGATGCGCCGCATCGGTTTCGACGATCTTGCGCAGGCGCGAGATGGCGACGTCGAGGCTGCGGTCGAAGGCCTCGTAGTCGCGGCCTCTGGCCAGCTCGGCCAGCCGGTCGCGCGACAGCGGCTGGCGGGGATGGCGCACCAGCGCCTTGAGCATGGCGAATTCACCTGTGGTCAGGCCGATGGGTTCGCCGTTCTTGCTCAGTTCGCGTCGCGCCAGATCGAGACTGAAGGGGCCGAACACCACCGTTTCATCTTCGCGCGAGGGCGCGCCGGGCAGCTCGGGCGAAGGCTGGCGGCGCAGCACCGCGCTGATGCGGGCAAGGAGTTCGCGCGGATTGAACGGCTTGGGCAGGTAGTCGTCGGCGCCGACTTCCAGGCCGATGATGCGATCCACATCCTCACCCTTGGCCGTGAGCATGATGATGGGGGTCTGGTCTTTGGAGGCGCGCAGGCGCTTGCAGATGGACAGGCCGTCTTCACCGGGGAGCATCAGGTCGAGCACGATCAGGTCGAAACGCTCCTTGACCATGATGCGCGACATCGCCTTGGAATCTTCGGCGACGAAGACTTCGTAGCCTTCTTGAGAAAGATAGCGACGCAGCAGGTCGCGGATGCGCGCGTCGTCGTCGACGACCATCAGCTTCTTCGGTTTTTCGTGGTCCATGGAGGCGTCTTCTGAATGAAAACAAGGCAGGCTGAGGGACTGATCTTCCTTGCAAAGGCGTGTCAGCTTAAGGCTTGTTACACAGTTTACTGCGAGAGCAGGGTGATTCGGGCCGGTTCGATTCGATAATTTCAATTGCAAACTTTGGATACGCTGCGCCAGTGCCCTTGCTTCCGTTCTTGCGTCGATCGCGACTGACTTCCTGTCTCGGCGCCTGCCTTGTCGTCACGGTGGCGCAGGCGGGCGCGCCTGCGGCTTTGATGCCGCAGGGGTTTCGTCAGCTTGCCCGGCCTGTCGAGGCGAATCTGTCACAGGGCGAGACGGGCGAGGCGGTGGCGGACGGTCGGCTGGCCCCATCGCGCTTTTTCAGTCCGACGGCATCGACGCCCGTCAAACCCCATGTGTTGACCTTGCATGACCGGGAAATCCTGCGACAGCAGATTCAGGGCACGGCACAGGGGTCGCACGTGCTGTCGCCCTCCAGCATGCACAAGTAGCGTGAACAGGCCCTGATCTCTCCAAGCCTGGCGGTAGTCAGTATGATGGGCCGATCGTTTCGGAAACCGTGTCGATCGCCGTGGAAAATCAGCCTCGCCTGTCTTCTGTGCAATGCCTGCATCCTGGAGGCTTGCATCGTCTGGCCTATTGGGAATGGGGTGCCCCGGACCTGGACGATGTGGTGGTCTGCGTCCACGGCCTGACCCGGCAGGGCCGCGATTTCGACGTGCTGGCGCAGGCGCTGCAGGCGAACCGCCGCGTGGTCTGCCCTGATCTGCCCGGTCGCGGCGAGTCGGACTGGCTCGCCAATCCTGCGCTTTACCAAGTCCCGCAATACCTGGCCGATATGGTCACCCTGCTGGCCCGCCTGAATGCCCGAAGGGTGTCCTGGGTGGGCACCTCGCTGGGCGGACTCATCGGCATCGCCCTGGCCGGCATGGAGCACAGCCCCATTGCCCGGCTGGTACTCAACGATGTCGGCCCGTCGCTCGATCCGCGCGGGCTGATGCGCATCGCCAGCTATGTAGGGCGGCAAATGCGCTTCGATACCCCAGAGCAGGCGGCCGATTCGCTGCGCGAAATCTCTCTGGGTTTCGGCCCGCACACCCCGGAGCAATGGATGGCGCTGACTCGCCCGATGCTGCGCCCGGATGGCAGCGGCTGGCGTTTGCACTATGACCCTGCGCTTTCGCAGCCGTTCAGTGCGGCGACGGCGCAGGCCATCGCGGCAGGGGAGGTCGTCCTGTGGCAGGCTTTTGACCAGATCGCCGCGCCGACGCTGGTTGTGCGCGGAGCCGATTCGGATATTCTCGATGCGCAGACCGCGCTGGCGATGACACAGCGCGGCCCCAGGGCGCGGCTGGTCGAGCTTTCCGGTGTGGGACATGCGCCGACGCTGGTGCAGCCCGATCAGGTGGCCCTCGTGCGCGACTTTTTGCTGTCGTGAGTCCGAATCAGTCCACCGCGGTGCGCAGTGCCGATCAGGTCGAGCCGGCAGACCACCGGACCCGGCAGGCGCGGGCCTACGCCCTGGCGCTGATCGATACCGTGGTGCTCGAAACCGGAGAGCCTGCACTGGAACACGCCGACGGCGTCGCCGCCATCCTGCGCGACATCGGCGCCGACGCGGGTGCGCAGGCCGCGGCCTATCTCAATCTGGTCGTGCCCCAACTGGCGCACCCGCAGGAACAACTGCGCAAGCATTTCGGCGAAGCGCTGGCGGTCCTGTCGGTGGAAACGCGCAAGCTGGTCGAAGTCTCCCGCATGGCCCGCAGGGGGCCGGACGAGGCCGAACTGCGGCGTCGGCACACCGAACTGGTGCGGCGCCTGCTGCTCGGTTTTTCGCGCGATCTGCGCGTCGCCCTGCTGCGTCTGGCCTCCCGGCTGCAATCGCTGCGGTATTTCACCCGCAGCAAGCAGGCCGCGCCCGCAGCCTTTCTGGCCGAAAGCATGGAGGTCTACGCCCCGCTGGCGAATCGTCTGGGCATTTGGCAGATCAAGTGGGAGATAGAGGACCTGTCTTTCCGCCTGATGCAGCCCGAGGTGTACAAAGACATCGCCCGCAAGCTGGACGAGCGGCGCGTCGAGCGCGAACAGGGCATCGGCGCCGCCATCGCCCTGTTGCAGAAGGAATTGCAGCGCCAGCACATTGCCGCCGAGGTGGCCGGCCGGCCCAAGCACATCTACAGCATCTGGCGCAAGATGCAAGGCAAGCAACTGCAGTTCGAGCAGGTGATGGATTTGCGCGCCTTGCGCATCATCGTCGGCGATGTCAGCGCCTGCTACGCCGCGCTGAGCGTGGTGCACGCCATGTGGTCCGCGCTGCCCGACGAATTCGACGACTATATCGCCAAGCCCAAGCCCAACGGCTATCAGTCGCTGCACACCGTGGTGCGAACCGACTCGGGGCAGATTTTCGAAATCCAGATCCGTACCCAGGCCATGCATGCCTATGCCGAGCAGGGCAGTGCGGCGCACTGGGCCTACAAGGAGGCGGGCGCCAAGGGTTATCAGGGACAGGCGCAGGCGGGCGACTATCAAGCGCGTATCGCTCTGGCGCGCCAGTTGCTGGCGCTGCAGCAGGAACTCGCCGGTGCCCACGCGCAGCCAACAGCAGGAGCTGCGGCCGAGCTTTGCGCCGGGCAGGAGGCGCAGGACCGCATCTTCGTCCTCACCCCCCAGGCCCGCATCGTTGAACTGGCCCAGGGTTCGACGCCGGTGGATTTTGCCTATGCGCTGCACACCGATCTCGGCCACCGCTGCCGCGGCGCGCGCGTCGATGGAGTGCTCGTTGCGCTGACCACGCCGCTGCGCAGCGGGCAGACGGTGGAGATCGTCGCGGCAAAGGAGGGCGGGCCATCGAGGGACTGGCTGAATGCTGAATTGGGCTATCTGCGCAGCCCTCGGGCGCGCGCCAAGGTGCGCGCCTGGTTCAATCAGCTCGCACAGGAGCAGACCATCGCCAAGGGTCGGGCGCAGGTCGAGCGCCTGCTGCAGCGCGAGGGCAGGACCAGCTTCAACCTGCAAAGTCTGGCCGAAGGATTGGGCTTGCGTACTGCCGATGAGCTGTTTGAACGTGTCGGCAAAGACGAGTTTTCGCAGCGGCAGATCGAGGCTTACCTGCGCGCCGATTCCACAGCGCCTGCGGCGGACGAGTTCCGGGTTCAGCCAGGCGCGGGCGCGGGCCAGAAAAAGCAGGGCGGTCAAGTGCTGGTCGTGGGCATGGGCTCGCTGCTCACGCAGCTTGCGGCATGTTGCAAACCGGCCCCGCCCGACGCCATCGGCGGCTTTGTCACGCGCGAGAAGGGGGTGACCGTGCACCGCGCCAGTTGCCAGAACTTTCGCCATATCGCACGCCAGCATCCTGAACGTGTCATCGCCGTGACCTGGGCGGGGGAGGACGATGCAAGCGCGCTCTATCCGATAGACCTCGAGGTCAGTGCCAACGATCGCCAGGGGCTGCTGCGCGATATTTCCGACGTTTTGGCCAAGGAGCGCATCAACGTCATTGCGGCGAGTACGCGCTCGGCAGGCGATCTGGCGCAGATGCGTTTCACCGTTCAACTGGCCAACAGCGCCAGACTCAAGCGCGCGCTGGCCCTCATTGCGAGCGTGCCCGGTGTGCTCAAAGCATCAAGAAAGTAGGCTGCTCGAAGGCAGCATGAGAGCCGTGCTATGATTGCGGGCTACTTAGGCGGTTAGCTCAGATGGTTAGAGCGCTTGCTTGACATGCAAGAGGTCGTTGGTTCGATTCCAATACCGCCTACCAAATCCTTCCAATCTCCTCATCAACGCCATGCATTTCTTCCGAACTAGCTTGCCGACCCCTTGAGTTTCAGAGGTCCGCACGCCCGTGCATAGCGATGACAAGGTGCGGTCCATCCGCACCTTTTTTTGTTTGAGCGAGACGCATCATGTTTCAAATTACCCTGCCTGACGGTTCCAAACGCGCTTTCGAAGCCCCGCTGACGGTTGGCGAACTGGCGCAATCGATCGGCGCCGGGCTGTTCAAGGCGGCCCTGGCTGGAAAAGTCGACGGCAAGCTGGTCGATACCAGCTATGCGCTGACGCAGGATGCCGCAGTATCCATCGTCACCGACAAAGATCCGGAAGGCCTGGAAATCATCCGACATTCCACGGCTCACCTTCTGGCCTACGCCGTCAAGGACCTGTATCCCGACGCGCAGGTGACCATCGGCCCGGTGATCGACAACGGCTTCTACTACGACTTCGCCTACAAGCGGCCCTTCACGCCGGAAGATCTCGAAAAGATCGAAGCACGCATGGTCGAGCTCGCGCGCAAGGACGAGCCGGTGCAGCGCAAAGTGCTGCCGCGCGACGAGGCGATCGACTATTTCAAGTCTATCGGCGAGCATTACAAGGCCGAAATCATCGCCAGCATTCCTGCGGGTGAAGAGGTTTCGCTTTACTCGGAAGGCGCTTTCACCGACCTCTGCCGCGGCCCGCACGTGCCGTCGACCGGGCGGCTGAAGGTGTTCAAGCTGATGAAGGTGGCCGGCGCCTATTGGCGCGGCGACCATCGCAACGCGCAATTGCAGCGCATTTACGGCACCGCCTGGGCGAAGAAAGAGGATCAGGACGCCTACCTCCATGCCTTGGCCGAGGCGGAAAAGCGCGATCACCGCAAGCTCGGCAAGGAACTCGACCTGTTCCATTTCCAGGAAGAGGCGCCCGGGCTGGCCTTCTGGCATCCCAAGGGCTGGGCGCTGTGGCAGGCGGTCGAGCAGTACATGCGGCAGGTCTATCGCGACAGCGGTTACCACGAAGTCAAGGGGCCGCAGATTCTGGACGTGAGCCTGTGGAAGCGCTCCGGCCACTGGGACAACTACTCGGAGAACATGTTCTTCACCGAGTCGGAAAAGCGCCAGTTCGCGATCAAGCCGATGAACTGTCCCGGCCACATCCAGATTTTCAACTCCAGCTTGCGCAGCTACCGCGATCTGCCCATCCGCTACGGCGAGTTCGGCTCTTGCCATCGCAACGAGCCCTCCGGCGCGCTGCACGGTCTGCTGCGGGTGCGCGGCTTCACCCAGGACGACGGCCATATTTTCTGTACCGAAGATCAGATCGAGGCCGAGGTCACCGCCTTTCACCGCCAGGCCATGCAGGTCTATACCGACTTCGGCTTCACCGATATCGCGCTGAAAATCGCCTTGCGCCCGGAAAAACGCATCGGCATCGATGCCGTGTGGGACAAGGCCGAGTCTGCGCTGCGCGCGGCGCTGCAGGCCTGCGACGTGGTCTGGCAGGAGTTGCCGGGCGAGGGGGCGTTCTACGGCCCGAAGATCGAATATCACATGAAGGACTCGATCGGCCGAGCCTGGCAGGTCGGCACCATGCAGGTCGATTTCATGATGCCCGAGCGTCTGGATGCCGAGTATGTCGACGAACATTCGCAGCGGGTGCGCCCGGTCATGCTGCATCGCGCCATCGTTGGCTCGATGGAGCGCTTCATCGGCGTGTTGATCGAGCATTACGCCGGCGCGATGCCGTTGTGGCTTGCGCCGGTACAGGCTGTGGTGATGAACATCACCGACGCGCAGGCCGACTACGCGAGATCTGTTGCACAAGCGCTGACAAAACAAGGCTTTAGGGTGGAGTTGGATTTGCGCAACGAAAAAATCAACTATAAAATACGCGAAAATGCATTGAGCAAAGTGCCTTATCTGCTTGTGGTCGGCGACCAGGAGAAAGACGCAGGGACCATCGCAGTACGGGCACGCGGCAATGTCAACCTCGGGGTGCTGTCCCTGGAGGCGCTGACGCAAAAACTCTCCCAGGAAGTGCGGTCGCGCAGATAATCCAACAGTCGGAATTCTGCTGGGGCAGCACATTTGTCTTTAATGATCTGAAAGGTTTGAACCATCGCTACGTTCCAGAGCCGTAATACACCGGAAAAACGCGCCCATCGTCTGAATCGCGAAATCACATTGCCTGAGCTCCGTCTGATCGGGCCGGAGGGCGAGGCGATCGGCGTGGTTTCTCTATCCGAGGCGCTCAAACTCGCCGAGCAACACGATGTGGACTTGGTGGAGATTGCGCCCACCGCATCGCCTCCGGTCTGCCGTTTGATGGATTACGGCAAGTTCAAGTACGAAGAACAAAAAAAGAGTCACGAAGCGCGTCTCAAGCAAAAACAGATCCAGATCAAGGAAGTCAAGTTCCGTCCGGCGACGGATGATGGCGACTATCAAATCAAGTTGCGCAATCTGCGCCGTTTTCTGGAAGAAGGCGACAAGGGCAAGGTCACGCTGCGTTTTCGCGGTCGTGAAATCACGCACCAGGACATCGGCATGCGCGTGCTCGAGCGAGTGAAGGCGGACGTGGAAGATGTGGGCCAGGTCGAGCAGATGCCCAAGTTGGAAGGTCGGCAAATGATCATGGTGATTTCGCCGAAGAAGAAAAAATAACGATGCGTTGAATTTCAGCGTTTCTTGAAGAACCTGCGGCGCAAGCTGCAGTCGCGTGTGTTTGGCTCGTAGGGACGAATGCCGCAAAACTCGTGTGCGTGGGCTTGAAAGTGTCTGGTTCATCGTCAGGCCGCCTGCGGATATGTCATATTCAATGGAGCAATCATGCCCAAGATGAAAACCAAAAAGAGTGCCGCCAAGCGATTCCGCGTGCGTCCGGGCGGCACGGTCAAACGTGGCCAGGCGTTCAAGCGCCATATCCTGACCAAGAAAACCACCAAGAGCAAGCGTCACCTGCGTGGAGCCACGGCGGTGCATGACAGCGATCTGAAGCAGATCGCCGCCATGATGCCTTTCGCCTGAAGCGCCAGCCGCCTCAGTCCGAACAACCGATCAGGATAAGGAGTCTCAAATGCCTCGCGTCAAACGTGGTGTGACTGCACGTGCACGTCACAAAAAAGTTCTCGACCTCGCCAAGGGTTTCCGCGGCCGCCGCAAAAACGTCTATCGCATCGCCAAGGAAGCGGTGATGAAGGCCGGGCAGTATGCCTACCGCGACCGTCGTGCCAAGAAGCGTGAATTCCGTTCGCTGTGGATCACCCGGATCAACGCCGCAGTGCGTCAGTCCGGCATGACCTACAGCGTGTTCATGAACGGCATGAAAAAAGCACAGATCGAGATCGACCGCAAGGTGCTTGCCGACATGGCCGTTCACGATGCGGCCGCATTTGCCAAGATCGTCGATCAGGTCAAGGCGGCAATGGCCTGACGCATCGCCCCGCCGCACGCGGCGGTGTTCTGCTGTGCAAGGGCCTGTGGAAACAGGCCTTTGTTTTTGACGGTGTCACAACTTGTTCACATTCTCGTGAGAAATGGCCGGGACGACCCGAGTCATTCTCACCGCTTCAGGGGGCCTGGCGCGCAGCGGCAGGGCCGGGGGCGCTCTTGACGCACTGAGTCCATGAATCCTTTGCAAACCCTGATCGATCAAGCCAGCGCCGAGTTCGCGCAGGCGGCAGACTCCGCCTCGCTGGAAAATGCCAAGGCGCGCTATTTGGGTAAAACGGGTTTGATCACCATCGAGATGAAAGCGCTGGCGACTCTGCCCGTTGAGGAGAAGCGGGCGCGGGGTGCGCAGATCAATCTGGCGAAGCAGGCCATCGAGCGGGCGCTGCAACAGCGGCGCGAGGCGATCGAGCAAGCTGCGCTGCAGGCTCAATTGCAGGCTCAGGCGATCGATGTGACCTTGCCGGGGCGCGCCGGAAACCAAGGCGGCTTGCATCCGCTGACGCGCAGTTGGATGCGGATGGAGCAGATTTTCCGTTCCATGGGCTTTGACGTGGCCGACGGCCCCGAGATCGAGGACGACTGGACCAATTTCACCGCACTGAATTCGCCGCAGGATCACCCTGCGCGATCGATGCAGGACACGTTTTACGTCGACGCCCAGGATGCGCAAGGCCAACCCCTGCTATTGCGTACACATACTTCTCCGATGCAGGTTCGCCATGCCCGCGCCCATGTGCAGCGCTATGCAGGAGCCGCGCAAATGCCGCCGATCAAGGTGATCGCGCCAGGGCGCACCTACCGCGTGGATAGCGATGCGACGCATTCACCCATGTTCCATCAGTTCGAGGGCTTATGGATCGATCAGGACGTCTCGATGGCCGATCTCAAGGGCACTTACACCCATTTTCTCAAGGCGTTTTTCGAGCGCGACGATATTCTGGTGCGCTTTCGGCCTTCGTACTTTCCGTTTACCGAACCTTCTGCCGAGATCGACATGATGTTCGAGAGCGGGCCGCTCAAGGGGCGCTGGCTGGAACTGGCAGGTTCCGGGCAGGTGCATCCCACGGTTGTGCGCAACTTCGGGCTCGACCCCGAGCGCTATATCGGGTTTGCCTTCGGCAGCGGCCTGGACCGCCTCACCATGTTGCGCTATGGGATTTCGGATCTGCGCTTGTTCTATGAAAACGACCTGCGCTTTCTTCAACAATTTGCCTAAAGCGATCCCTCAATCATCTTGCGCGCGCCGTGCAGCGCGGCCGCTCTGCAGAACATCACCAAGAATTGACCATGCAGTTTCCCGAATCCTGGTTGCGCCAGTTTTGTAATCCCGACCTGTCGACCGATGCGCTCGCCGATACGCTGACCATGGCGGGACTGGAGGTCGAGGAGGTGCGCGCCGCGGCGCCCGCCTTCTCCGGGGTGGTCGTCGGACGGGTGCGCGACGTGCAGCCCCATCCCAACGCCGACAAGCTGCGCGTCTGCCAGGTGGATGTCGGCGCTGCGCAATCGCTGCAAATCGTCTGCGGCGCGCCCAATGTGGCCGTCGGCATGGCCGCGCCGTGCGCGCTGGTCGGCGCCGAGTTGCCGCCGCAGCAGGAGGGACAGGGCGTGTTTCGGATCGGTGCGGCCGAGATGCGCGGCGTGCAGTCGCAGGGCATGCTGTGCTCGGCGCGCGAGCTGGGGCTGTCGTCCGATCATGCCGGCCTGCTCGCGCTGCCGGAAAACCTCCAGCCGGGCGCCGATCTGCGCGAAGTGCTGGCCCTCGACGAGGCGGTGTTCACGATCAAGCTCACGCCGAATCTGGGGCATTGCCTGAGTGTGTTGGGTGTGGCGCGCGAGGTCTCGGCGGTGACGGGAGCGGCGCTGCGCAAGCCGTTATTCAAACCCGTGACGCCGACATGGCCTGACCGCCTGCCGGTGCGCATCGAGGCGCCCGATCTATGCGGGCGCTTTTCCGGTCGCATCATACGCGGGGTGAACGCCCGGGCCGAAACACCGCTGTGGATGAAGACGCGGCTGGAGCGCAGCGGTCAGCGCAGCATTTCGGCCTTGGTCGATATTTCCAACTATGTGATGCTGGAACTGGGCCGTCCCAGTCATGTGTTCGATCTGGCCAAGATTCGCGGCGGCCTGACGGTGCGTTGGGCGCACGAAGGCGAGCAGGTCGAATTGCTCAACGGACAGACCGTCACGCTCGACGCCGACATGGGGGTGATTGCCGCCGAGAACGGGGTGGAGTCTCTTGCCGGCATCATGGGCGGAGAGTCCACGGCGGTCACTCTGGACACCACGGATATTTACCTCGAAGCCGCATTCTGGTGGCCGGATGCCATTCGCGGCCGAGCGCGCCGATTGAATTTTTCGACCGATGCGGCGTCGCGCTTCGAGCGCGGCGTCGACTATGCGACCACCGCGCTGCATCTCGATGCGATCACGGCACTGATTCTGGAGATTTGCGGCGGACAGGCGGGCCCGGTCGACGATCAGGTCGCCCGGCTGCCTCAGCGCAGGCCGGTACGCATGCGCGCCGCACGCTGCGAGAAGGTCATCGGCATTTCCATCGGGGTGGAACGCATGGGCGAGATCTTCACCCGGCTGGGCCTGAGGGCAGAGCTCGAGCATCCCGGCGGCGAGCCCGTCTGGGTCGTGACGCCGGGATCCGAGCGTTTCGATCTGGAGATCGAAGAGGATCTGATCGAAGAAGTCGCGCGCATCCACGGCTATCAGCACATTCCGGTCCAAGCACCAGTCGGTCGCCTGGCTCCGCTGCCGGTGCCCGAAGGCCGGCGCAGTCTGCACAGCCTGCGTCTGAAGGCGGCTGCGCTGGGTTACCAGGAAACCATCAATTTCTCGTTCGTCGATGCACAATGGGAACAGGATTTCGCCGGGAAATCCGATCCCATTCGGCTGCTCAATCCGATCGTGTCGCAAATGTCGGTGATGCGTTCCACCCTCATCGGCTCGCTGGTCAAGGTGCTTGCAGACAACCTTAGCCACCGGGTCAAACGAGCGCGCCTGTTCGAGTTGGGGCGTGTGTTCATCCGCGATGCCAGCGTGGCGGACGGGGCGATGCAAGTCGCAGGCATCCTGCAACCGATGCGGCTGGCCGGTTTGGCATACGGCTCTGCGGTACCCGTGCAATGGGCCGTGCCCGAACGCCGGGTCGATTTCTACGATGTGAAAGCGGACGTCGAGGCGCTGTGCCTGGGCACGGGTGAGTTGCAATGGCGGCCGGTTCAACATCCGGCCCTGCATCCTGGGCGGAGCGCGGAAGTGCGGCTCGATGGCGAGCGTCTGGGCGTGGTGGGAGAACTGCATCCGCAGTGGGTGCAGAGTTATCACCTGCAGTCCGCGCCGGTGGTCTTCGAACTGGATGCCGCTCTGCTGCAAGTCCAGCAACTGCCTGCATTCGCTCCCATCAACCGCGTTCCGGCCGTGCAGCGCGATCTGGCTTTTCAGGTTCCCTCCGGTGTCAGCTATGCGCAAATGGAACAGGCCATACAAGCCGCGATTCGCGACATTCCGGTTTGCGGCATCATTCGGCAGGCGCATCTGTTTGACATGTTCACCCCGGCCGGAGAAACGGCGACAAGAAGCATGGCTTTTCGCCTGCAGTTGCAAGCCGCGCAAACCTTGACCGACGAACAGGTGGACGCCGCCTGTCAAGCGCTGGTTTGCGCCCTGGCGACGTCGACGGGGGCGCAACTCAGGAGCTGAAGTCGGCTGGTACAACAACTCATGAGACGCAGGGCCGCCCCAAGTTTTCTCATCCCCCTCGGGGGGGCCTGACGCGAATGCGGCAGGTCTGGGGGCGCTCTAAACGCAGTTCACAGGAGGACAGATGGCACGCATTCAGATCGAATCGGTGCAGACACCGACGCTGACCAAGGCAGAACTTGCCGAACAGCTCTATGAGCACATCGGCCTGAACAAGCGGGAATCCAAAGACATGGTCGATGCTTTTTTCGACCGCGTTCGCGACGCCCTGGGGCGTGGCGAAGATGTCAAACTTTCCGGATTCGGCCATTTCCAGTTGCGCGAAAAGGCCCAGCGACCGGGCCGCAATCCCCGCACCGGCGAGATCATTCCCATCGCTGCGCGGCGGGTGGTCATTTTCCACGCCAGTCACAAGTTCAAACATCAACTCCAAAGCGCTGCATCGGCGGACATGGCAAAAGAAAGCCATCAGGCCGCCGCTTTGCAGCGGCCGATCCCCGAGGGGGCCTGACGCGAAAGCGGCAGGTCTGGGGCGCTCTCCAGTTCCCGTTTACGGCTTTGACGCACCAGCTCGGGCTATTAGGATTCGTCCATCGCCACCTCTACCGCCATGAGTGCCGCCCCTGCATTGCCGCCCATTCCTGCCAAGCGCTATTTCACCATTGGTGAAGTCAGCGAATTGTGCGGCGTGAAATCGCACGTGTTGCGATATTGGGAGCAGGAATTCGCGCAACTGCGTCCCATAAAAAGGAGGGGCAACCGTCGCTATTACCAGCACCATGAGGTTTTGCTGATTCGCCGCATTCGCGAATTGTTGTACGAACAAGGGTTCACCATCAGCGGCGCCCGCGCCCGCCTGGGCGGGGCTGCCGCAGAGGGGCGCGACATCGAAGATACGGCAGGCAGGACGCAAACCCCGAATCCGGCCTCACTCACGCCTTTGCCACCGATTCAGCACCTCGGCGAACTCCGCGCAGAACTCCTTTCGATTCGCAGAAGTTTGATTGAGCCATGAAGAATGGTGTAATATTGTTTGCTTTGGTCGTCGGGGCGTAGCGCAGCCTGGTAGCGCACCTGCATGGGGTGCAGGGGGTCGGAGGTTCGAATCCTCTCGCCCCGACCAAAAACTTCAAGCAAACCAACATATCACCTGTCGTTGCATCTGACGGTCGTGACGGGGAAGTAAAAAGTCCGCCTAAGAATCAAACTTGGAGCGGACTTTTTCTTGTGCGCCCGGCATAGGCGCACTCTTGCGGATATTTTTTGCTCAGGCTACGGCCCGCAGAGGAACCTGCATGGATTGCAGATGCCGCTGCGCGTCGCTCTCGGGCAAACGCTGCAGCAATCGATTGGCGCCGGAGATGAGCGCATGCACGGAGGCGGTGACGATATTGGCGTCCATGCCCACCCCATAGGTGCTCGTTGCCATCCCGGTAAGGGCCATTTCGACGATGGCCGAGGCTTGGGCGTCTGCCCCCAGCCCGAGCGCGCGCTCTTCGTAGCTGTGCACGGCCAATGGCAGACGCAGGGCGTGGATGGCCGCGTCGATCGGGCCGTTGCCTTCGCCAGTGAGGCTCAGGCGTTTGCCTTGCACATCGATTTCCAGGCGGATGCCCTGGCGCTCGCCGTGGTCGCTGAGGTGGTAGCCGTGCAGGTGCAGCGGCTGCGCGATCTGCACATACTCTTCTGCGAACATCAGCCAGAGCTGTTGCGCGGTGACTTCGGTGCCGGTCATGTCGGTGTGCTTCTGCACCACACCGCTGAATTCCACCTGCAGACGACGCGGCATGACCAGACCGTAGGCGGATTCGAGCAAGTAGGCGATGCCGCCTTTGCCCGACTGGCTGTTGACGCGGATGACCGAGTCGTAGGCGCGGCCGAGATCGGCCGGGTCGACCGGCAGATAGGGCACTTCCCACAGCGCGTCTGAACGCTGCGCGGCCAGACCCTTCTTGATGGCGTCCTGGTGCGAGCCAGAGAAGGCGGTGAACACCAGATCGCCCGCATAGGGATGACGCGGGTGCACCGGGAGCTGGGTGCATTCCTCCACGGTGCGTGCCACGGCGTTGATGTTCGAGAAGTCGAGCCCGGGGTCGACGCCTTGCGAATAGAGGTTGAGCGCGAGGGTGACCAGATCGACATTGCCGGTGCGCTCGCCGTTGCCGAACAGACAGCCTTCGACCCGGTCGGCGCCGGCCATGACGCCGAGCTCGGCGGCGGCGACGGCGCAGCCCCGGTCATTGTGCGGATGCAGCGACAGGATGATGCTGTCGCGCCTGTCGAGGTGGCGGTGCATCCATTCGATCTGGTCGGCGTAGATGTTGGGCGTGCTCATCTCGACCGTCGCCGGCAGGTTGAAAATGATCTTGTTCTCGGGGGTGGGCTGCCAGACTTCGGTCACGGCGTTGCAGACCGAGACGGCGAAGGCAAGCTCGGTGCCGCTGAAGACTTCCGGGCTGTACTGGAAGGTCCACTGGGTTTCGGGGTACTCGGCGGCGATCTGCTTGATGAGCCTGGCGGCGTTCACGGCGATCCGGGTGCAGCCCGCCTCGTCGACATTGAACACGATGCGGCGGAAGTTGGGCGCGGTCGCGTTGTAGATGTGCACGATGGCCTTCTTGGCGCCGCGCAGCGATTCGAAGGTGCGGCGGATGAGGTCTTCGCGCGCCTGCGTCAGTACTTCGATGGTGACGTCGTCGGGGATGTGGCCGCCTTCGATGAGTTCGCGCACGAAATCGAAATCGGTCTGCGACGCCGAGGGAAAGGCCACTTCGATCTGCTTGACGCCGACGGCGCACAGCATCTTGAACATGCGCATCTTGCGCTGCGCGTCCATGGGTTCGAACAGCGCCTGATTGCCGTCGCGCAGATCGGTGCTCATCCAGATGGGCGGGTGGGTGATGATCTGGTCAGGCCAGGTACGGTCTTTCAAACCTACGGGCGGGAAGGCGCGATATTTGGTGTGGGGTTGCTTCAACATGACATCGTCTCCGAAAAATGAATGAGGCCGATCAAGGCAAAAGGGTTGCGACGGTGGGGCGGACGGGCTGTCGCCGGTTCAGGGCCCGTCCACCGATGGGTAGTCGTTTCGGATCGTTCAGAGATGTCGTCATGGCAAAGCGCAGAAAAAAGCGCCCGAAGGCTGAAGCCGCGGGCGCTTGGGAATGGGAGATAAACGGGGAGAAAAACGTCAATCAATCCTGTCGATCAAGCGCACGCGGCAGCCTGTGGCAAAGCCAGTAGCAGACCACTCAGTAGTAGACCAACCAGATCAACCAGACCAACCAGCAGCAGGCGACCTCGTAGCACAATATTGCAAGCTCTCGCACAGCAAGCGCGAGAAGCGTTGCTGGATGACATCGATGCGCGAGAACGGTAAGCCGTAAACATGGCAGCAAGGTAGCAAAAACAGACGCTCGCGTCAATGTCAAGTCATGGATGGCAAGATGGCAGGTCTGCCCAGCTTGCCGTCATCCAGCGGGGTAGTTGAGATGCGGTCAGTCCACAGGGGCCGTGAACTTGGGCATACTGGCTGGCGGCCTGCCCATGCAGCCAGACTGCGGCGAGCACCGATGGGGCCTGGCCGGTTGCTGCGAGCAGGGCGGCTATGGAGCCGGCCAGCACGTCGCCGCTGCCCGCCGTGGCCAGCAGGCCGTTGCCGGTGGCATTGATCCACGCCGTTTGTTGCGGCGAAACGATGACGGTGCCGTGCCCCTTGAGCACGACCCAGCATGCGAACCGCTGCACCAGGGCGCGCGCGGCGTTCAGGCGGTCCGCCTCGACGGCCTGTACCGGGATGCCCAGCAGACGGGCGGCTTCCAGCGGGTGGGGCGTCAGCACGGTGATCTGGCGCCGTTGCCGCAACAGGGACTGCAGCGCCGGCGTTCGGGGTTCGTGCGTGTTTTCCGCGGCGAGGAGATTGAGAGCGTCAGCGTCGAGGACCAGAGGGACGGGCAGGGCCAGGGTCTGAGCCAGATGGATGCGGGCGGTATCGCCGCCGCCCATGCCGGGGCCGACGAGCAGACAGGTGCGACCGCTCGGCGCATCGAGCAGCGCTGTGGGGGTGCGCAGCATCAGTTCGGGTGCTTGCAGGTCGAGGGCGGGGGCGTGCTCGTCGAGCAGGCCGACGAACACTCGGCCCGCGCCGAGATGCGCCGCTGCGCGGGCAGCCAGCAAGGCGGCGCCCGTCATGCCGGCGGCGCCGCCGATTACCGCGACGTCGCCTCGCTTGCCCTTGTGGGCGGACTGCGTGAGGTCGGGCAGCAACGGGCGAATCAGATCGGCGCCGAGCTGGGTGGCTTCGGCCTGGGGATGGGCGTGCAACGACGCTGCATCGATGCCGAGATCGTCGTGCCACAGTTCTCCGCATGACGCCGATCCCGCGCCGGTGCACAGGCCGGGCTTGAGCCCGAGCAGGCTGAGCGTGACCGTGGCGTGAACGCAAGCGTCTGCGGCGGCGCCGGTATCGGCATCCAGCCCCGAAGGCAGGTCGACGCTGAACACGGGAGCGTCGCGCTGCGCGTCGAGTCTTCGAATGATCTCAGCCATCTGCGCCCGCACGGGGCCGCGCAGTCCGAGGCCCAGCAGCGCGTCGATGTAGAGATCGGCCTCGGGCAAGGCTTGGCGATCATCCAGAACGCACCGAACCTGGGCGGACTGCGCCTGCGTCCAGGCCCAGGCGGCGTCGGCGGGCAGGCGGGCGAGCCAGTCGTCGAGCGTCTCGGCGCCGCAGGCGAGCACGAGCACATCGCGTCCGGTCTGCCGCAACTGGGCTGCTGCGACGAGGCCGTCGCCGCCGTTGTTGCCCGCACCGGCGAGTACGACGATGCGGCGCGTGTGCGGCCAGCCGGCCTGCGTCAGCCGGGCCACGGCGCTTCCCGCACGTTGCATGAGGCTGTGCGGTGGCAGCGCCCGCGCTGCTTCGGCCTCGATCTGGCGCAGCGCGACGACGCTGTACACCGGTTCGGATTGCAAGGAACTGATGCGTTCGAGCATATTCACGCCTGTCTCAAATGAACCCGAGCAAGCCCAGGAGGGCGCCGGCGAGCAGCAGCCACAAGGGGTTGAGCCGCGTGCGAAGGGTGAGGATGACGGTGAGCGAGATGAGGGCCACGCGCTGCCAGTTGCGGGCTTCCTGCTGCGCCAGCAGCCAGCCGGAAGACAGCAGCAGGCCGACGGTGAGGGGCGCCATGCCGTCGTGCATGGCGCGCACCCAGTGGAGATCCTTGTGCATGCGGCTGTAGCGGAAATAAGCCACGGCGATGATCGATGACGGCAGAATCAGCCCGACGGTCGCCAGCAGCGCGCCCGGCAGACCGAGAATCTGCCAACCCAGCAACGCGGCGAACAGAATCATGTTGGGGCCCGGCGAAGCCTGGCCCAGAGCCAGCGCGGAAGTGAATGCCGAGTCGCTGAGCCAATGTTGTTCCACCACGAGATACCGGTGCATGTCGGGCAACAGGCCGATGGCTCCACCGACCGAAAGCAGGGACCACAACAGAAAGTGGCCGAAAAAGGCCACGGCAACCGAGAGCGTGTGCATCAGGCTCTCCGAATGCGCCACCAGGCCCAGGCAACGGCAATCGGTCCGAGCGCGATCAGCACCCAGAGCAGATCGATGTGCAAAAGACCCACGCCGACAAAGGCCAGTCCCATCCAGCCCCAGTTGCTCGGGTCGTGGCGGATGGCGGGAAACAGCTTGATGGCCATGGCGATCACCAGTCCGGCCACGACCGCCGACATGCCCTGCAACGCGCGCGCCACCGCAGGCGTGCTGGCGTATTGGGCATAGGCGATGGCGACGACGAAGATCAGCACCAGCGGGGCGGCCAGCATGCCCGCCAGGGCCACGACCGCCCCGCGCCAGCCGAAGAAATGCTGCCCGACCATCAGCGCGAGATTGATCAGATTCGGCCCGGGAAGCACCTGCCCCAGGCTGAGCATCTCGACAAATTCTTCGTTGCTCAACCAGCGTTTGTCTTCCACCAGGATGCGCTGCGCAAATGGCAGCACCCCGCCCACGCCCAGCAGGGTGAGGTGATTGAACACCCAGAACAACTCGGCCATGTGACGCGGCGCTTGAAGGAATGACGCGGGCGGGCGTTTCTGATCGACCGGCTTGTCCGCAGGAGATGGAGAGGTCATGCAAGGATCAAAAGAGAAATGGGCCGGGTTAACCTCTCACGATGCGAAATGGAGAGGGCGTGATATGAAAATGAACTCTTGCCATGCAGCCCGTTGAGCTTTCATTGAGCAAAAAAATATCCCGCATTGCAAAAAATGCAATGTAAATGATTGATTTTTCTATACATAAAATTCTATCTTCTATAAGATATAAGACTTTGCTGCGCTGCAAAAGTCCATTAAGCTGAAGCATCTGTTTTCAATCATCCAGATTGTTCATGAAGACGGCCAGCGCTCATGCAGGCGCGAAGCGTTAACCGATGGGCAAACTGGGTTCACCCGGAGAAGCAAATGGCAGATCGCAAACAGCAAATGGCAGAGTTGGAGCAGGATTGGGCGCAGAACCCGCGTTGGAAGGGCATCAAGCGCGGTTATGACGCGGAACAGGTGGTGCGCCTGCGGGGCTCGGTGAGGGTCGAGCATACGCTGGCGCAACGTGGCGCACAGCGGCTGTGGAAGCAGATGCACGACATGCCCTTCGTCAATGCGCTGGGCGCGCTCACCGGCAACCAGGCGATGCAGCAGGTCAAGGCCGGGCTGCAGGCGATCTATCTGTCGGGCTGGCAGGTCGCGGGAGACGCCAACCTCGCCGGCGAGATGTACCCCGACCAGTCGCTGTATCCGGCCAATTCGGTGCCCAGCGTGGTCAAGCGCATCAACAACACCCTGACCCGCGCCGACCAGATCCAGTGGATGGAAGGCAAGCAGCCGGGTGACGAAGGATTCATCGACTACTTCGCCCCGATCGTCGCCGACGCCGAGGCCGGTTTCGGCGGGGTGCTCAACGCCTTCGAGCTGATGAAGGCGATGATCGAGGCGGGCGCCGCCGGGGTGCACTTCGAGGACCAGCTCGCTTCGGTGAAAAAGTGCGGACATATGGGCGGCAAGGTGCTCGTGCCGACCCGCGAGGCGGTGGCCAAGCTGGTCGCGGCTCGCCTCGCTGCCGACGTGCTCGGCGTGCCGACCGTGCTGGTCGCGCGCACCGACGCCGAGGCGGCCGACCTGCTCACCGCCGACGTCGACGCCAACGACAAGCCGTTCTGCACCGGCGAGCGCACGGTCGAGGGCTTCTACCGCACCCGGCCCGGACTGCAGCAGGCGATTTCGCGCGGCCTGGCCTACGCGCCGTATGCCGACCTGGTGTGGTGCGAAACCGGCAAGCCCGATCTGGCCTACGCCAAGGCCTTCGCCGAGGCCATCCATGCCAAGTTCCCGGGCAAGCTGCTGGCGTACAACTGCTCGCCGTCGTTCAACTGGAAGAAAAACCTCGACGATGCGACCATCGCCAGGTTCCAGAAGGAACTCGGCGCGATGGGCTACAAGTTCCAGTTCATCACCCTGGCGGGTTTCCACGCGCTGAACTACTCGATGTTCCACCTGGCCTATGGCTACGCGCGCAACCAGATGAGCGCCTTCGTCGAACTGCAGGAAGCCGAATTCGCCGCCGCCGACAAGGGCTTCACCGCGGTCAAGCACCAGCGCGAGGTCGGCACCGGCTACTTCGACGCCGTGACCACGACCATCGAGAACGAGGCGTCCACCGCTGCGCTGAAGGGTTCGACCGAAGATGAACAGTTCTTCGACCGCAAGGTGGCCTGAGTGTTCTGAGCGCCCCCAGGGTCGGCGAGCCGACCTGGGGGCACTCACAGGACTACCCTCCTCGCTACGCTCGCCCCCACCTCGCAGCTTGCAAGCCGCTCGGATTCGGCTGGCGCGCAAACACGCGCAGGCGTGTTCGCTGGCCCAGCCTCATCCCCAAAGGGAGTTGAGCGCTCCTTCGGAGCGGCCGTGCGGAGCGCTCATGGCGTCGGTTCCACCGCTTTTGCAGTGCCCGGGCAGGCGGGGCCATCTCCTGCGACGAGTGCGCAATGCGCGGCAAAATTCTCCGACTCGACTTGCAGCGTCACGTGTCTGATCTCGAAAACGTCGTGCAACACGTGCTCGGCTTGTTCGAGAACCGCATCCGCCGCAGGCGTGTCGCCGTGCACGACCAGATGCGCGGTCAGGCTGACCTTCGAGGTGCTCAGCGCCCACACATGCAGATCGTGCAGACTCACCACTCCCGGCACGGCGAGGAGCCTGGCGCGCACCGCAGCCAGGTCCACCCCATGCGGCACGCCGTCGAACAGCAGGTGCAGCGACTGCGCAAACAGCGACCACGTGCCCCACACCACCACGGCGACGATGAGCAGCGAGATCGCCGGGTCGATCCACATCCAGCCGGTGGCGAGCACCACCGCCGCGCTGATCACCACCCCCAGCGACACCAGCGCATCGGCAGCCATGTGCAGGAAGGCGGCGCGAATGTTGAGGTCGCCCTTGCTGCCCGCCAGAAACAGCCAGGCCGTGGCCCCATTGATGACGATGCCCACTGCGGCGACGACCAGCACCGGCCATTCGTCCACCGGCGCGGGGCTGGAGAGCCGCTGCGCCGCCTCCAGCGCCAGCGCGCCCATGAGCACGAGCAGCAGCGTGGCGTTGAGGAAGCTGGCGAGGATGGAGGCGCGCTGCCAGCCGTAGGTGTGGCGGTCGTTCGCGCGCAGGCGTCCTGCGGCCAATCCCGCCCACGCCAGCGCCAGCCCGCCGACATCGCCGAGGTTGTGCCCGGCATCGGCCAGCAGGGCGAGTGAACCGGCGCGCCAGCCGTAGAACGCTTCGACCGCGACAAAGGCGATGTTCAGCGCGATGCCCAAGGCGAAGCGCGCGCCGAAGTCCTGCGGCGCCGGGTGATGATGGTGGTCGTGATCGTGGTTCATGGCGGGCGAGAATGTCCAGATGCAGCGGGCCGGGAGCACGTTGATGACACGGGTCATGGCGCAGCCCTTCTCATGAGAAAACGCAGGGCCGCCCCAAGTTTTCTCATCCCCCTTGGGGGGGCTGACGCACAGCGGCAGGTCTGGGGGCGCTCATGAGAAAACGCAGGGCCGCCCCAAGTTTTCTCAGTCCACCTCGCGGCTTGCAAGCCGCTCGGATTCGGCTCCGTCCAGGCTGCCGCAGGGCAGCCTGGAGCCGCGGGCCTCATCCCCCTCGGGGGGCCTGACGCACAGCGGCAGGTCTGGGGGCGCTCATGACAAAACGCAGGGCCGCCCTGATTGCCGCGCTTCAAAACGCCAGGTCGCCCTCGATGGCGTCCAGGCCGGCCTTGGCGCAAATATCGTCGTTGGCCCCGCCCGGCGCGCCCGACACCCCGAGGGCACCCACCATCTGCCCGGCGGCCTCGATCGGCATGCCGCCGCCGATCATCACCACCCCGGGCAGATTCTTGATGGCTTGCTCGGCAGCGCCGGGCTTGTTCACCCGCTGCGCCACCGAGCTGGTGGATTCTCGCCAGCTCGCTGCGGTGCGCGCCTTGCCTTCGGCGGCCGCCACAGTATGCCAGCCGGCGAAACGGTCACGCAGCATGACCAGCGGCAGACCCGACGGGTCGGTCACGGTCACGGCGACCTGCCAGCCGTGCTTGACGCATTCGGCCTTTGCCGCCTGCGCTGCCTTGAGGGCGATTTCCGGGGTGATGATTTTCTGCGTCCAGGTGGACGAATCGGCGCGGGCGTTGGCCGCCAGCGTGCTGGCCGCGGCCAGGATCAAGGCGAAGAGGGTTTTGTTCATGGGGTTGTCCGTGTAGGAAAAATGTTCAGCCCTTGAGCCAGCTTTCGATTTGTGCGCGGCTGGGAATGCCGCCGCTGTGCACCACCTTGCCGTCGATCACCACGCCGGGGGTGCGCATCACGCCATATTGCATGATTGACGCGATGTCTTCGACCTTTTCCACCTGGGCCTGCAACCCCTTGGCCTGGATGACGTCTTCGACGAGTTTTTGCGTGGATTTGCAACTGGCACAGCCCGTGCCGAGGATTTTGATGTTCAGCATGAAAGGTCGCTTCGATATGAGATGTGAATGGGCGCGTCACATCACCGCGTTGAACACATAGCCCACGATGATGATGCCCGCCGCCACGACACCGGCGAACAGCGCGATCAGCCTGGGTTTCATCACCTTCTTCAGAATCATGAATTCGGGGAAGGACAGCGCGGTGACTGCCATCATGAAGGCCAGTGTCGTGCCCAGCGCCGCGCCCTTGCCCAGCAGCGCCTGCACCACGGGGATGATGCCCGCGGCGTTCGAATACATCGGCACGCCGATGAGCACCGCCAGCGGCACCGACCACCAGCGGCCTTTGCCCATGAGGTGGGCCATGAAGTCCTGCGGCACATAGCCGTGAATCCACGCGCCCACACCCACGCCGGCGACGATGTAGGGCGCGACCTTGAGCACGATGTCGCGCACATGCTTCCAGCCCTGGGTGAAGCGCGCGTCCCAGCCCAGCGCGCCTTCGGCGTGGCTGACCGACGGAATGTCGAACACCCAGGCCTCGACCAGCTTGACCGGGTTCATGCGGCCGATCACCATCCCCGCCGCGATGGCCACGACGAGCCCCAGGCCGAGGTAGATCGCGGCGATCTTCCAGCCGAACAGGCCGAACAACAGGGCGAGCGCCACTTCGTTGACCATGGGCGCGGACACCAGGAACGAAAAGGTCACGCCCAGCGGCACGCCCGCGGTGAGAAAGCCGATGAACAGCGGCACCGCCGAGCACGAGCAGAACGGCGTGACGATGCCCAGACTGGCCGCCAGCACATTGCCCACGCCCTGCCGCTTGCCCGCGAGGATGGCGCGGGTTTTCTCCGGGGTGAAGAAGGTCTGGATGACGCCGACCACAAACACGATGAGCGCCAGCAGCATCAGCACCTTGGGCACTTCAAACACGAAAAAGCTCACCGCACCAAACAGATGGCTGGTCGCGGCCATGCCGCTGGCGACGGACAGCCAGCGCATCAAGGCATCGGTGGCGGATTCGAGCCGGCTGTAGAGCGCGAACCAGCCGACGACATACAGCAGGGGCACGATCCAGGCACGCCAGGCGGAAGCGACCTTGGGCACAGCAGTGGGTGTGGATTGGACTTGGGTGTTCATGGCAACGGGTCCTGAAAAAAAGCCGAACTCGTCGTGAAGACGCGCAAGCGCCGAAAAGGATGCAGCCCGAACGGCTGAAATTGCCGTTTCTCAGGGTTTATGCGGCGGAGTTGCAGCGGCTGCCTTGCGGAACGTGGCAGCACACGGCGCCGGTCTGCGCATCGAAACGCACGCCGCAACGTTCCACCAGGGCGGCGCGCAGACGGGTGCGGGCGCGCTGGATGCGTGACTTGGCCGTGGGCAGCTTGAGCCCGCGCAGTTCGGCGTATTGCACCTGCGACAGACCGCCAAGTTCGCATTGCTCGATGGCATCGCGGTCTGCGGCAGACAGGCTCGCCAGCGCGATCGGCAGGCACTCGGCCAGTGCTTCGACCGGGGCTGGACCCTCATCGAGCGCGGGCAGTTCGTCGGGCAGCGGGTCAAACGGTCGGGCGGCGCGCTGCAGATCGACCAGCGCGTTGCGCGCCACCCGGAACAGCCAGGCGCGGGCGTTGTCGATCTGGCAGAAGCGATCGCCTTGACGCATGGCCTTGAGAAACACCTCGTGCAGCAGGTCGTCGGCCGCGTCGGCGTCGTGCAACTGGCGGCGCAGAAAGCCGCGCAGCTCGGCCTCGGCGCTTTGCCAGGCTTGCAGCGTGCAGGGGGCGGCTTGGGTGTCGATCATGGCAGCGGGCAGGATAGGCAGACGCCCATCCTAAAACTTCATCACCCGATCAGCTCAAGCGCCAGGCCAGAGCCAGCAGGGTGATCAGCAGCACCGGCGTGGTCAGCACCAGGCCGACGCGCATGTAATAGCCCCAGCCGATGTGCATGCCCTTGCGGTCGAGTACATGCAGCCACAGCAGCGTCGCGAGGCTGCCGATGGGGGTGAACTTGGGGCCGAGATCGCAGCCGATGACATGGGCGTAGATCATCGCTTCGCGCACGTCCGGGGCCAGCCCCTGCGCGTGCTGGATGCCCAGCGCGCCCACCAGGGTCATGGGCATATTGTTCATCACCGAGGACAACACCGCGCTGATGAAACCCGTGCCGACCGCCGCGACCACTGTGCCGTGGCGGGACAGCGCCTGCAGCGCCTGCGCCAGATAGTCGGTCAGCCCGGCGTTGCGCAGACCATAGACCACGAGGTACATGCCCAGCGAGAACAGCACGATCTGCCACGGTGCCCCCTTGATGACGTGGCGCAGGTCGATCACCGCGCCGCGCCCGCCGCGCCACCAGCGCCCGGCCAGGGCCAGCAGCAACAGCGCGGCGAGACCCGTCACCAGCGACACCGGCACCTGCCATGCGGCGGTGACGAAATACGCCACCAGCAGCACAGCCATCACCGGCCAGGTCCAGCGGAACACCAGCGCGTCCTTGACGGCGCTGGCCGGGGCGTCGAGCCGGGCGAGGTCGTAGCGCGGGGGAATGTCGCGGCGGAAGAACAGCATCAGCACGGCCAGCGTGGCGGCCAGCGCGGCGAGATCGACCGGCACCATCACCGCGGCGTAGCGGTCGAAGGGAATGCCGAAATAGCCGGCGGTGACGATGTTGACCAGATTGGAGATCACCAGCGGCAGCGAGGTGGTGTCGGCGACGAAGCCGCAGGCCATGACGAAGGCCAGCGCCGCCGCCGGGCCGAAGCCCAGCGCCAGCAGCATGGCCAGCACGATGGGCGTGAGGATGAGCGCCGCGCCGTCATTGGCGAAAAACGCCGAAATGACTGCGCCCAGCACCACGATCAGCGGGAACAGTCGCCGCCCGCGCCCGCGCCCGAAGCGCGCCACATGCAGCGCGGCCCAGTGGAACACCCCGGCATCGTCGAGGATGAGCGAAATGATGATCAGCCCGACGAAGGTGAAGGTGGCGTCCCAGACGATGTGCCATACCACCGGAATGTCGCCCCAGTCGATCACGCCGAACATCAGCGCCAGCGCCGCGCCGCCCAGGGCGCTGTAGCCGATGCCCAGACCGCGCGGCTGCCAGATGACGAACACCAGGGTGAGGATGAAGATGAGCAGGGCGGCGAGCATGAAAAGATGTGGGATTCTTGTAGAAAAACAAACGGCAGGCCGCTGACGCCTGCCGTGCGGTGCGCAGATGCGGTCATTGAACCGCCGAGTCTTGCATCACGGGATCGAGATCGTCCTTGGTGCAAGACTCGGGCAAAGGCTCGACCGGGGTCTTGCCGATGTCCACGATTTCTCTCTTGATCGCCGCATCGTCCAGGCGCTCCAGCGGCAGGCTGACGAAGGCGCGCACCCGGCACATGATCTGGCGGAAGACGGTCTGGAAGACGCGCCGCTTTTGCTCGTCGCTGCCCTGCACGGCGGCCGGGTCTTCGAAGCCCCAGTGCGCGGTCATTGGGTGTCCGGGCCAGATGGGGCAGGTTTCGCCTGCAGCCTTGTCGCAGACGGTGAAGACAAAGTCCATGTGTGGCGCATCGGGCGTGGCGAATTCATCCCAGCTTTTGCTGCGCAGCGTATCGGTCGGATAGCCGATGCTTTTCAACTGCTCGATGGCGAAGGGGTTGACCACCCCGACCGGATGGCTGCCGGCGCTGTAGGCCTTGAAGCGCCCCTTGCCCAGCGTGTTGATCAGCCCCTCGCCCATGATCGAGCGGGCGGAATTGCCGGTGCACAGCACCAGCACGTTGTAAACCTTGTCCATGAAGACTCCCAGTAGAAAAAATCAGCAGCAGGATGATTTTGATGTGGTGCCGCCGCAGCATGTGGCAGGCTGGCTAAAGACTGTCGGGCTCTGGGGCGCAGGTGCGGCCACCACCGCTGCGGGCACGCAGCAACCGCCCGCTTCAGGCGATTCATTGAACATGGGGATCGTGTCCAGCGTGTGATAGGTCTCCCAGGCGATGCCCACCGGGTCGTTGGCCCAGTATTTGTCCGAGCGGGCATAGCAGCAGGCCGTGCCCGCCTCTTCGATGAAGTCGGCCTCGGTGGATTCGAGCCGTTGCTGCATTTCCCGCAGTTCCGCCTCGTTTTCCACCTGAATGCCCAGGTGGTTCAATCCGGGTTCGGCGCCACGCTGCGAAATGGCGAAGTTCACCCGCGGGTCGTCGAGCATCCACTTGGCGTAATCGGGCTTGCGTACCGTCGGCTCGGCGGCGAACAGGCCGGAGTAGAAGCGGATGGCCTCGTCCAGCGCCGGGACGCTGACATGGACATGGAAGCGTTTCATGGGGTGATGTCCTCCTCAAGGGATGATTGCGGGTGATTCGCACAGTGCGCGCCGACCGGTCCGCAGGGATTGCCGCCGCAGCAGTTTTCGGTGAGATAGCCGATCAGATCATTGATGGTGGAAAAGCGCGCCGTGTAAATCACGAAGCGCCCGGCCTGATGGGACGCGACCAGATCGGCATGGGCGAGCTCCTTCAAATGGAAAGACAGCGACGAGGGGGGGATGGCGGTCTGCTCGGCAATACGGCCAGCGGCCAGCCCCTTCGGGCCTGCCTGGACCAAGGTGCGAAACACGCGAAGGCGCGAATCTTGCGAGAGTGCAGCCAGAGCGAGAAGAGCCGCTTTCGTTTCCATGATTCGAAGTTTATGGAAATATAGAAATCGAAGCAAGCATCTTTCGATTTTGTGTGGATCCGACAACGCTTTTGTTGTCCGATTTTGAGGTGTGCACTGCAGCAAAATTTGCTTACACATATAGAAAACCGAATGGCTGCGGCATGATGCAAGTCAAGCTCCTGCCACGGTGCTGTAGCACACTACAGGCTCACCTTGACGTCGGCTGCAGCGGGCAGCGCTGCAAGTGAGCGCTGTCGAGCGCACCGGAAGAGCGATTTCCCGAAAATGAGTCCCCTGATGTCCAAATCCACGGAGAAACACCATGCCTGAATCCCCCATGCGCGAACGCCTGCACGAAATCGAGTCGCTGTTGTCCACGCTCGGAAAAAGTCATCCCAACGAAGTCCAGGCCTTCATGAATTTCATGGGCAAGGCCGAATCGGGCCCGGCCCTGTCGGGCAAGCAAAAAGAACTGGTCAATGTGGCGCTGTCGGTGGCGGCGCAGTGCGAATGGTGCATCGCATTCCACGTCAAACAGGCGGTGCATGCCGGGGCGAAGCGTGACGAACTGATCGAGGCCGGCTTTCTTGCCGTGCTCATGCATGGCGGCCCGGCCATGATGTACATGACCCCTTTGCTCCAGGCGCTGGATGAATTCGTTGCGCCCGCCGCAGAGCCGACCTGACCCATGAAGCGGATGCCGCTGTCCCCCGAAAAGATGCGGGCATTCGAGGAATTCGTCTGGCGCGCCATGGGGCGGCTCGATGGCTCGCGCTGGCGCGACCTGCTCGATCCGCACAGCGAACTGGGCCGCATCGCCCGCGCCTATTACGCCGGTCTGGCCGCGGGCGAGTTGCCTCACTACATGATGATCTTCCTATACCGGGCGCCGGATGAATCCGTCCTGCCCGCCACCGTGCAGAGCTGAGCCAGCAAGAAATTAGCGACAGGCCTTCAGGCCTGTCGGTCCAATGTGTTTTGGAAGGGGTTTGCATCCCCTGCCAAAACGGTCACCGAAACCTCGGCCTTCAGGCCGAGGTCTGCGGCTCCCACCGCCCTGAAGGGCGGGGTTTCAAAACGAAGTCAGTTCTACGATGAAACAAGCACCGTTGTCGCCCGAAAAGATGCGGGCATTCGAGGAATTCATCTGGCGGGCCATGGGGCGGCTGGACGGCGCTCAGTCGCACGATCTGCTCGACCCCAACAGCGAACTCGGCCGCCTCGCCCGCGCCTATTACGAAGAACTGGCCGAAGGCAGACCCTGGGACGAGATGGCCGATTACCTCTCGCCCATCGGCAGCGATGCCTTGCCGGAGCATTTGCCAGAAGATCCGCTGCCGAAGTCCGACCTGGGCTTAGGAGATTGAAATGAGCAAGAAAAATGAGCAAAAACAGCCGTCATCTCACCCCGATCACGACTACGCCAAAACCCTCAAGGCCCTGCAGATCGAGCTGGTGAAATTCCAGAAGGCGCTCATCGCCAACGGCGACCGCATTCTCATCCTGCTCGAAGGGCGCGACAGCGCGGGCAAGGATGGCACCATCAAGCGCGTCATCGAGCACCTCTCGCCGCGCGAGACCCGCGTGGTGGCGCTGGGCAAGCCGTCCACGCGCGACGAGTCGGAGTGGTATTTTCAGCGCTACGTGCCGCATCTGCCGGCCGCCGAGGAGTTCGTGCTGTTCAACCGCAGTTGGTACAACCGCGCCGGAGTGGAATGGGTGATGGGCTTCTGCACCGAGGCGCAGTACGAGGAGTTCATGGAGACCGTGCCGGTGTTCGAGCAGATGCTGGTGCGCTCGGGTCTGCAACTGTTCAAGTACTACCTCGACATCGACAAAGACGAGCAGAAGCAGCGACTCAAGGACCGGCTCACCGATCCGCTCAAGCAGTGGAAGATGAGCCCGATCGACGCCGCCGCGCAAAAGCACTGGAAAGACTACAGCGTGGCGCGCAACGCCATGTTCGCCCGCACGCATACGCCGGTCGCGCCCTGGACCATCGTGCGCGCCAACGACAAGAAGCAGGCGCGCCTGAATCTCATCATGGATCTGCTCGCCCGGCTGGATTACCAGGGCAAGGATCACGCTCTGCTCTGTCCGGATCCCGAGGTGGTGTTCAACTACACCCACGAGGCGGTGGCGCAAGGGCGCGTTGCGGCCTGAGGGGATCATGGCGGCATCCGCACAGGCTGTCGGATCGCAAGGGACAGCGGTTCACCCCGACCATGCGCAGATCATCGCGCTGCTCGACGGCGCGCCGATGCGCCTGCCGCACTACCTGGCCTGGGCGCTGGCCAGCGGCGGCACGCTGATCGACGGGCTGTCGGTGTTCATGCTGGGCCTGTCCATTCCTTTGCTGATCGAGGGTCTGAGTTTGTCGGCGCTGCAGACCGGGCTGCTCGGCGCGGCGCTGGTGGCCGGCGCCATCGTCGGTGCGGCCTGGGGCGGGCGGCTGGCGGACCGCGTCGGGCGCAAGTCGGTCTTTTTGCTCGACATGATCGTTCTGGCCATCGCCGCGGGTTTCAGCGCGCTGACCTGGAACGCCTGGGGGCTGATTGCCGCGCAGTTCGTCGTGGGCATGGGCATCGGCATGGATTTTCCGGTCAGCGGCAGCTATGTGGCCGAGTGCATGCCGCACCCAAAGCGCAGCCGCATGATGGTCGCCACCATCGCCTGCCAGTCGCTCGGCCTGATCGTGGCCGCGCTGTTGTCTCTGGCGCTGTTGCACATCAACCCCGAGCCTTCTGTTTGGCGCTGGTTCTTCGCTACGGAAATGCTGTTTGCGCTGCTGTTCCTTCTGGGGCGTCTGAATCTGCCGGAAAGCCCGCGCTGGCTGATGGGGCAGGGGCGCAACCGCGAGGCGGTGCACGTGCTGGAGCGCTTCGTGCCCTCCGACCGCCGCCAGCTCGAACGCATGGCCTCGCGTCTGGGCGATACGGTGCACTTCGTCGCCCGCGTGCCGCAGTCGGCCAAACCGCAGGGCTATGGCCTGTTGTTTCACCCGGCCTACCTGCGCCGCACGCTGCTGAGCGCCGTGCCGTGGTTTCTGATGGATATCGCCACCTATGGCGTCGGGCTGTTCACCGCCGTGCTGCTGGCGCAGATGCATGTGGCGGGGGCAGGGCTGCCGCTGGTGCCGCATGTGGCGGCGCTGGCGCGCGGCACCGGGCTGATCGACCTGTTTCTGCTGCTGGGCTTTGTCATCGGTCTCTGGGCGGTGGCGCGGTTCGGGCGCATCCGCATGCAGATGCTCGGCTTCGGCGGCATGGCCGTCGGCATGGGCGTTCTCTGGTTGAGCACGGTGCTCGCGGGGGGCGACGCGGCGCATGTCGGGCTGGTGTTCTTCGGTTTTTTCGTGTTCAACCTGTTCATGAACATGGGGCCCAACAGCACCACCTACATCCTGCCGACCGAGCTGTACCCCACGCAGTTGCGCGCCACCGGCGCAGGCTTTGCCGCATCGAGCGCCAAGATCGGCGCCACGCTTGGCGTATTCGCCCTGCCGCTGATCAAGTCTGCTCTGGGCGTGCCGACCGTGCTGGCGCTGATGGCCGGGGTCAGCCTGCTCGGGCTGCTCAGTACCTGGGCGTTCGGCCTGTATGGGCACGGGCTCACGCTCGAACAGCATCAAACGCAAACCCTGCCGACGCGCCGCCCCAAGGTCGCGCTGCTCGCATCTCCAACCGAGGGTGGAACATGAATCCGGCGAATCAAACATTCGATGCCAAGGCCGCAGCCGCGCTATCGTCGGCTGATCTGCTGCAAAAACTTGGCAGCACGGCGGGCGGTCTCACCCAGGCCGAAGCCGCGCAGCGCCTCGCGCAGGTCGGCCCCAACAGCCTGCCGGAGCAGCATGTCAGCCTGCTGATGCGCCTGCTGCGCTATTTCTGGGGGCCGATTCCGTGGATGATCGAGGTCGCCGCGCTGCTCTCGGCGCTGGTGCGGCATTGGCCGGATTTCATCATCATCGTGCTGCTGCTGCTGTTCAATGCCGGCATCGGCTTCTGGCAGGAGTTCAAGGCCAGCAGCGCGCTCGATGCGCTGAAAAAACAGCTCGCGCTCAAGTGCCGCGTCAAGCGCGACGGCCAGTGGACGCAGCTCGATACCGCGCAGCTCGTTCCCGGCGACGTGGTGCGCGTGCGGCTGGGCGACATTCTGCCCGCCGACCTCAAGCTCATCGAGGGCGACTACCTCAGCGTCGACCAATCGGCGCTCACCGGCGAGTCGCTGCCGGTCAGCCGCAAGCCGGGCGAGGTGGTGTATTCCGGCTCCATCGCCAAACAGGGCGAGATGGTCGGCGTGGTCTATGCCACCGGGGTGAATACCTATCTGGGCAAGACCGCGCAACTGGTGCAGAAGGCCGGCGCGGTGTCGCACTTTCAGAAGGCCGTGCTCAACATCGGCGACTATCTCATCTACGTCAGCCTCGGCCTGGTGGCGATCCTGGTGCTGGTCGAGCTGCATCGCGGTCTGCCGTGGATCGACCTGCTGCAATTCGCCCTCATCCTCACCGTGGCCTCGATACCGGTGGCCATGCCCGCCGTGCTGTCGGTGACCATGGCGCTGGGCGCGCTGGCGCTCTCGAAGGAAAAGGCCATCGTCTCGCGGCTGGAATCCATCGAGGAACTGGCCGCGGTGGACGTGCTGTGCTCGGACAAGACCGGCACGCTCACGCAGAACAAGCTCACTCTGGGCGACCCGCTGCTGCTGGCCGCGCCCGATGCCGCCACGCTCAACCTGCACGCCGCGCTGGCCAGCCAGCCCGACAACGGCGACGCCATCGATCAGGCGGTGTACGCCGCGCAGCCGGTGAAAACTGCCACGCCTGCGGGCTACACCGCCGCGGGCTTCACCCCGTTCGACCCGGTGGGCAAGCGCAGCGAAGGCCGCTGGACCGACGCGCAGGGCGCGCAGATCAGCGCCACCAAGGGCGCGCCGCAGGTCATCCTCGATCTGTGCAAGCCGGATGAGGCTACCCGCAACAAGGCCAGCGCCTGGATCGAGGCGCAGGCCGTCAAGGGTCTGCGCACCCTGGGCGTGGCGAGCAAGACCGGGGAGGGTGCCTGGCAGCTCGACGGCCTGCTGTCGCTGTTCGACCCGCCGCGCAGCGACTCCAGACAAACCATTGCCGACGCCCGCAGCCACGGCCTGGCGGTGAAAATGGTCACCGGCGACAACGTCGCCATTGCGCGCGAAATCGGCGGGCAGCTCGGCATCGGCACACACATCGTCGCCGCAGGCGAGGTGTTCGATGCCGACAAGCAGCAGCCCGGCGTGAGCCTGGCCGAGCAGATCGACGCCGCCGACGGCTTCGCCCAGGTCTTCCCCGAGCACAAGTACGGCATCGTCAAGGCGCTGCAGGACGCCGGCCACCGCGTGGCCATGACCGGCGACGGCGTCAACGACGCCCCGGCGCTCAAGCAGGCTGATGTCGGCATTGCGGTGTCGGGCGCCACCGACGCGGCGCGCGCGGCGGCCGCGCTCATTCTCACCGCGCCGGGGCTGTCGACCATCGTCAAGGCGGTGGAAGAGGCGCGGCGCATATTCGAGCGCATGAACAGCTACGCCATCTACCGCATCACCGAGACCATCCGCATCATGGTGTTCGTGGTCGCGGCCATGCTGGCCTACGGTTTCTACCCCATCACCGCGGTGATGATCATCCTGCTGGCCTTCTTCAACGACGTGCCCATCATGACCATCGCCTACGACCGCACCGCCGTCGATCCCCAGCCGGTGCGCTGGGACATGCGCCGCGTCATCACCGTGTCCACCGTGCTCGGACTGATCGGCGTGGGCGAGACCCTGCTGCTGCTGTGGTTCGCGCACGATGTGATGAAGCTCGACATGGGCAGCATCCAGACCTTCATTTTCCTCAAGCTGGCGGTCTCCGGGCACCTCACCCTGTTCGTCGCACGCAGCAAACAAGCCTTCTGGAAAAAGCCCTGGCCTTCGCCCGCACTGCTGTGGTCGGCCATTCTCACCAAGGCGCTGGCGACGCTGTTCGTGGTGTTCCCGATGGGACTGATCGCCCCGATCGGTTGGTCGGCGGTGGGTTTGATCTGGGTCTATTGCCTGTTCTGGGCCTTCGTCGAAGACCTGGCCAAGCTCGCGGTGTATCGCCACTTCGACCGCAGCGCGCCGCGCCATCGCGATTTTCTGCATTTGCTCAAACAGCGCACGTTCAAGCCAGGCCAATGAACCGGGGTGCGAGTGCTGCTGACGTACAGTGTGTCTATTTCTTGCGAAAGGAGTTGAATCATGGCCCATCGTCACGCCGTTGTCTGGATCGATCATTCTCAAGCCCGGGTGCTGTTCATCGACCCGGCGGATATCGAGAAGTCCATCATCCTGCCCAAGGAACATCCGCATCTGCACATCATGAGCGGCGTGATCGGCAGCGGCAAGGCGGCCGAGGATCCGAAGTTCTACCATGCAGTGGCCGAAGCCCTGGACGGCGTTCCCGAGGTGCTCATCACCGGGCCGGGGCAGGCCAAGCTGGCGCTGTTCAAGCATCTGCAACGCCACGACCCCGCCGTGGCCGAGCATGTACAGGGCCTGGAGTCGGCCGATCATCCCACCGACGCTCAATTGGTCGCGCACGCCCGGCACTACTTCAAGGCCAGGGATCAGATGCTCGGCGACCCGATGGCGGTCTGACCGGCTTTTGCCCGACCCGTCCCTGTTCTCGCCTCCACCGCAACGCTCATCATGTCCACCTACAAAAAAATCCTGGTTCCCATCGACGCCAGCCAGACCGCACAATCCGCCGCTGCCCAGGCCACTGCCCTGGCGCGCGACCAAGGCGCCGCGATTCGCTTCATCGTGGTGGTGGAAGCCAACGGCCTGCTGAGTTCCTCCCCGGAATTTCTGGGTGTGCTGGGCAACGACGCCCGCCTGCTGCTCGCCCGTTGGGTGAATGAAGCACTTGCCCCGGGCATGGATGTCAGCTCCGCCGTGGTGGAAACCACGCAGGCCTTGCCGCGCGTGGCCGACGCCATCCTGGCAGAAGGACATCGTTGGGGCGCCGATCTGATCGTCATCGGCAGCCATGGCCGCAGCGGCGTGCGCCGCCTGATTCTGGGCAGCGTGGCCGAAGGCGTGGCGCAGCGCAGCACGGTGCCGGTATTGATCGTGCATGCGGGTGGGAGGGCGGAACTGCAGACTTCACTCTGATGCTTGGCATCTGGCCATATTTAGTTTATTGTGTTCCGGCAGTGGCCTGTTACGATGCACGAATCCACTGGATTCGGATTCACGCATGAAACGTCACTCCATTGCAGCCCCGTTCCGCTCGCGTCATCCGCACCCCTGCGATGGTCATCTGCCCTCAGACCTGGAGCCGATCTTGCGACAGCGCATCACCGAAACCGCGGAGGCGACGCTGGAGTTGAACCGGGGTGAAATCCTGGTGCACAGCGGTGAGCCGTTCAAATATCTCTATCTGCTGTTGAGCGGGGGTTTCAAGGCCGAGGAGATCGGTGAAGACGGGCTATCTCAGATCGTCAGCTTTCACTATGCGGGCGAATTCATGGGGCTGAGCGCTTTCGCGGAGCAGCGCTACATGGTCGATCTGATCGCGCTGGTGCCTTCCAGCGTCTGCGAATTTCCGATGGCCGGGGTGCAGGCCATCATGCAGGATGATCGTGCGCTGCTCGATCGTCTGCTGATTTATGTGTCGGATAGGCTGATGCGGGCCGAGCAGGATCAGTTGATGCTGGGCAGCATGAGTTCCACGCAAAAAATCGCACACTTCCTGGTCGACAGGCTGGAGGCCTCGCGTCGGGGTGCCCAGGCGGAATCCCGCTTTGAGTTGCCGATGACCCGCAAAGAGCTCGGCAGCTACCTGGGTCTGAGCATGGAAACGGTCAGCCGCCTGCTTTCCCATTTGCAGGAGCAGGGCGTGGTGCGGGTGGACAAACGGCAAATCGAAATCCTGCGTGAAGACCAATTGCGCGTCTGGCTGGACGGGGTGGTCAGTCTGCCCGCATCGTCTCGCGGCAAGCCGGCCGCCAAACAGGCGCTCAAACTGGCTTGATCTCGGTCAAACCCAGTTTTACTGCGCGGGGGGTTCGAGCAGGGCGCTCAAGGTGTCGACATCCCGGCGGTCGAGCTGGCCTGCCGCGCTTTTCAGACGCAGCATGTTGACCAGCACGTCATAGCGCGCCTGGTCGGCCTGACGCTGGGTTTCGTAGAGCTGCGACAGGGCGTTGAGCACGTCGATGTTCACGCGCATGCCCACCTTGAACCCGGTCTCGTTCGCCTGCAGCGAACTGCGGCTGGAGGCAATGGCGGCGTCGAGCGCCTTCACTTGCGCCAGCCCGGATTGCACGCTGAGGTAGGCGGCGCGCGCCGCCTGCGCAGCATTCAAGCGCGCGGCGTCCAGATCGGATTGCGATTTTTCCAGCAGATGCGCGGTCTGTTCGACATCGCTCTGCACCGCATAACCGGTGAACAGCGGCCAGCGCATCTGCACCCCCACTGTGGCGACATTGGCACGATTGCTGAAGGGAAACAGCGTACTGCCGCCGCTTGTCGCGTTGTGGTCGAGACGCGCATAGGCGGAGACGGTGGGCTTGTAGCCGGTGTCGGCTTTTTGGGCGCCCAGTTGCGCCAGCTTCACGCTCAAAAGGGCCTCATCGACGCCCAGATTGTGTTCTTCGGCCTTGCGCGCCCACACGCCCATATCGCCCACAGGCGGCGCAAGCGCCGTGCTGCGGGGCAGGGGCGCCAGCGTTCGTACCGGCGCGCCGACCACTTGCTGCAGGCTGTTGCGCGCAAGCTGGAGCCGGTTTTGCGCCGCCAGCACCTGGGCGGCGGTGAGATCGACACGCGCCTGCGCGTCACGCACATCGACGATGGTGCCGTTGCCCGCATCGAAGTTGGCCTGTGCCGACTTGAGCTGTTGCACGACGGCTTTGTCTTGTTCCTTGAGCGAATGCAGGCTGTCCTGCGCGGCGAGCACATCGAAATAGCGCGCGGCGACCTGAAGCATCAAATCCTGGTCTTGCTGCACGAACTTCAGGTAGGCGATGCGCGCGGCAACATCGGCCTGTTCCACGCCGAGATGATCGGCCGGCTGGTAGAGCGCCTGCGTGGCCACCAGATTGACATCGCGCGAGGTGTAGTTCCACTGCGTGGGCATGCCGAATTTCTGCAACAGCGGGTTGTCGCTGTTGTCCTGCGCGCTGGCGCTCAGATTGGCGCCCGCGGTGAGTTGCGGCAACAGCCTGGAGCGCGCCAGCGGCACGCCCGACAGGGCGGCCCGATAGTTGGCCTGCGCACTGCGCAGCGTGGGGTTGTGTTGTTGCGCGAGGGTGAAAACCTGCGCCAGGGTTTCGGCCTCGGACGTTCCCATCAGGCCCAGGCTGCAACCGACCAGACAGACTGCGCGTGCCAGACCTCGGGCAGAAAAGACAGACGTGGTCATCGGAGGGGTTCAGGGATGCAATGCAGGGAGTGAGATGCAGCGATCGATGCTACGCGCCGCGGTATGAGCATGATTGACTTGAATCATGGCTGCAGGGCGCACCGGCGCGACAATGAAAAATAAATTGCGGCACCGCATCAACCCCGTCATTCACACTTCCATGAACAACAAAAAACGGCCCTTGATCATCGTGGTGCTGCTCATCGTTGCGCTCGCTGCCGGCGGCGCTTATTGGTGGATCCAGCAGAAAAAGCCGGACGCCGACGTGCTGACGATGTATGGCAATATCGACATCCGCCAAGTGCAGCTCGCGTTCAACGATGCCGGGCGGGTTTCCGAGCTGCTGGTGCAGGAAGGCGATGCCGTGCGCAAGGGGCAGGCGGTGGCCCGCATCGACGCGGTGCGCTACCAGGATGCGGTCGATCGCGCGCAGGCCGCCTTGCTGGCGCAAAAGAACGTGCTGGCCAAGCTCAAGGCCGGCAGCCGTCCGCAGGAGATTGCCGAGGCGCGTGCCGGGGTCGATGCGGCGCTGGCGGCGCAGGCCAATGCCAAGGCCACTTATGCGCGACAAAAGACGCTGGTGGAGTCTGGCTTCCTGCCCCGCCAGAGCCTGGACAACGTCACCCAGCAGCTCGACACCGCGGCCGCCAATGTGCAGCGCGCGCGCCAGGCCTTGAGCCTGGCGCTGCAGGGCCCGCGCAAGGAAGACATCGCCGCGGCGCAGGCGACGGTCAAGGCCGATGAATCCGCACTCGCACTGGCACAGCGTCAACTGAGCGACACGGTGCTGTATGCGCCCGATGACGGCGTGGTCGAAAACCGCATTCTGGAAGTCGGCGACATGGCCGCGCCGCAAACCCCGGTGATGACGCTGGCGCTGAACAACCCGGTGTGGGTGCGTGCCTATGTGCCCGAAACCGAGCTGGGCAAGATCGCGCCGGGCATGCGCGCCGACATTCTGAGCGACAGCTTCCCCGGCCAGCCTTTCAGGGGCTGGATCGGCAATATTTCGCCCACCGCCGAGTTCACCCCCAAGTCCGTCGAGACCACCGAGTTGCGCGCGCAACTGGTGTATCGGGTGCGGGTCTATGCCTGCAACCCCGACCAGAGACTGCGCCTGGGCATGCCGGTGACGGTGCAGGTTCCGCTGCGCAACAACGCGCCGCAATCGGTTTCTGCGCATGTCTGCCAACACTGAAACGGCAGTGCCGGAAGTGCAGGGCGCAAAGCCAGCCGCTGCGGCGCTGGAACTGGCCGCGGTGCACAAACGGTTCAACCAGGGCAAGACCGTGACCGATGCCCTCAAGGGGGTTGATGTGCGCATTCAACAGGGCCGCATCACCGGTCTGCTCGGGCCGGACGGCGCGGGCAAGACCACATTGATCCGCCTCGCCGCAGCTCTGCTGCTGCCCAGCGCGGGCGAGGTCAAGGTGCTGGGGCTGGACACGCGCAAGGAAGCCACGGCCATCCAGCAGATCATCGGCTATATGCCGCAGCGCTTCGGCCTGTATGAAGACCTCACCGTGCAGGAAAATCTCGACCTGTACGCCGATCTGCAAGGACTGAAAGCGCAAGAGAGGCAACAGCGTTTCGACGAGTTGCTCAAGCTCACCGCGCTCGGCCCGTTCTCGCATCGACGGGCGGGGGCGCTTTCCGGGGGAATGAAGCAAAAGCTCGGGCTGGCCTGCACGCTGTTGCGTGCACCGCGTCTGCTGCTGCTCGACGAGCCGACGGTCGGCGTCGATCCCATTTCACGGCGCGAACTCTGGAGCATCATCAAGCTGTTGCGCAGCCAGAATGTCGCCGTGCTGGTGAGCACCGCGTATCTCGACGAGGCCGAGCAGTGCGACGACATCGTGCTGCTGCACGCAGGCCAGGTACTGGCGCATCAACCGCCCGAGGCGTTTCATGCTCCGTTGAAGGGTCATGTATTTCTGGTGCGGCATGCGCAACGGCATCGCCGCACGCTGCAGGAGTCGCTGCATGCCCGCGCCGGGGTGGTCGATGCGCTGGTGCAGGCCGAAGGGGTGCGGGTGGTGTTGCAGGGCACGCAGCCGCCGCAGCAGCCCGGCGAAGACTGGCAGGCGGTGGAGTCGCGATTCGAAGATGCGTTTGTGAGCCTGCTGCAAACCCGTCAGCCTTCCGCGCCGTTGCAGGTCAAGCCCCAGGCCGAGCCGACGGCCAGCACCCTGACCAAGCCGGACGAAGCGCCGCCCACGGTGATCGAAGTGAAGGAATTGCGCCGGTTTTTCGGCGCGTTCCAGGCGGTCAAGGGCATCAGCTTCACAGTCGGCAAGGGCGAGATTTTCGGCCTGCTCGGCGCCAACGGTGCCGGCAAGAGCACCACCTTTCGCATGCTCTGCGGCCTGCTGCCCGCGTCTTCGGGCACGCTGCGCGTCGCGGGCGCCGACCTGCGCACCGCCCGTGCGGATGCGCGGGCGCGCATCGGTTATGTCTCGCAGAAGTTCGCGCTCTATGGCAATCTCAGCGCGCGACAGAACCTGAATTTCTTCGCCTCGGCCTATGGACTGGGCGGCGCGCGGCGCAGGCAGCGGCTGGCCTGGGCCTTCGATGAGTTCGATCTGACCGAGTATGCCGACGCGGAGGTCATGGCCCTGCCGCTGGGCTACAAGCAGCGTCTGGCATTGGCCTGCGCGCTGATGCACGAGCCGTCCATCCTGTTTCTCGACGAGCCGACTTCCGGCGTCGATCCGCTGGCGCGGCGCGAGTTCTGGCAGCGCATCAACCATCTGGCCGAATCGGGCGTGACCGTCATGATCACCACGCACTTCATGGACGAGGCCGAGTACTGCGACCATCTGGTGCTGATGTCGCTGGGCGAGATTCTGGCTTACGGCACGCCGCGCGAGATACGCGGGCGCATCCGCACCGACGCGCTGCCCGACCCGACGATGGAAGACGCCTTCATCGCGCTGATCCAGTCGCACGAGGCGCAGATTCGCCGCGCCGCATGAGGGTAACAAGGCGATGAACCGGCAACGCCTGCGCGGCCTGGTACGCAAGGAATCTTTGCAGATCATCCGCGATCCGTCGGCCATCGCCATCGCCTTCGTGCTGCCGGTGCTGTTGCTGCTGCTGTTCGGCTACGGCGTGTCGCTCAATGCCCGCGATGTGCCGCTTGCGGTGGTGGTCGATCAGCCCAGCGGGCAGACCAGCAGTTTCGTTGGCGGGCTGCAGCAGTCGGCGTTTTTCGCCCCCAGAATCTATCCCGACATCGCCGCCGCCCGCCAGGCGCTGATGACCCGCAAGGTCGACGGCATCGTCTGGCTGCGCGGTGACTTCACCCGTCTGGCGCTCACCGGCCGCTCCGCTCCCGTGGCGGTGTGGGTCAACGGCGTGGACGCCAACAACGCCCGCATCATGGAAGGCTATCTGCAGGGCGTGTGGCAGAACTGGCTGCAGATCGACGCCGAGCGGCAAGGCCAGCCCCTGCTCATCCCGGTCAGCGTGCAGGCGCGCATCTGGTTCAACCCCGCAGTGCGCAGCCGCGACTTTCTGGTGCCGGGGCTGATTGCCGTGATCATGACCCTGATCGGCGCCCTGCTCACCGCGCTGGTGGTGGCACGCGAACGCGAACGCGGCACCATGGAGGCGCTGATGGCCAGCCCGGTGACCATGGCGGAAATCCTGTTCGGCAAGCTCATTCCCTATTTCGTGCTCGGCATGGGCGGCATGGCGCTGTCGGTGGCGATGGCGGTGTGGCTGTTTGCCGTGCCGCTGGTCGGCAGCCTGTGGCTGCTGGTGCTGTGCTCGGCGCTGTTCCTGCTGGTGTCGCTGGCGATGGGGCTGCTGATCTCCACCTTGGCAAACAGCCAGTTCGTCGCCGCGCTGGTCGCGGTCATCGTGACCTTCCTGCCGGCGTTCATCCTGTCGGGCTTCATCTTCGACATCGAATCGATGCCCGCCGTGGTGCAGTTTCTCACCCATCTGGTGGCGGCACGTTATTTCGTGGCCATTGCGCAGACGGTGTTCCTGGCGGGCGATGTGTGGCCGGTGGTGTTGAGCAACAGCGCTGCGTTGGCGCTGATGGGGGTGATTTTCATGGGCATCGCCTGGCGCAAATCCCACAAGCGGCTGGATTGAGAGGGCGTCTGTCAGCATGTTCGCCCGAGTTCTCGCCCTCGTCATCAAGGAACTGCTCATGTTGCTGCGCGACAAGGCAAGCCGCGCCGTGCTCATCGGCCCGCCGCTCATTCAGTTGCTGGTGTTCGGCTACGCCGCGAGCTATGACCTCAATCACATCCCCTACGCGGTCTACAACGAAGACTCGGGTTACGCCTCGCGCGAACTGGTGGCGCGCTTTTCCGGCACGTCCACCTTCCGCCAGGTGGCCACCATCACCCACCATGCGCAAATCGCCCCGCTGATCGACGACAAGGACGCCCTGCTGGTGCTGCACATCGGCGCGCATTTCACCCGCGATCTGCTGCGCCATCAGCCCGCCACCGTGCAACTTCTGGTCGATGGGCGCGACTCCAACACCGCCTCGCTGGCGCTGAACGATGCCAACAGCGTGCTGCTCGCGTTCAACCAGCAATGGGCCGCGCAACACGGCTGGCGCGGCCCTCCCGCGAGGCTGGACATCCGCTCCTGGTTCAACCCCAACCTGCTGTCGCGCTGGTTCATTCTGCCGGGCATCGTCGCCTTGCTCACCCTGGTCGTCACTCTGCTGGTCACTGGGCTGTCGGTGGCGCGCGAGCGCGAGATGGGCACCTTCGACCAACTGCTGGTCACGCCGCTGCGGCCGGTGGAAATCCTGTTGGGCAAGGCGCTTCCGGGCTTCATCATCGGCGGGCTGGAGGCGGCATTCATCGCCGTCGTCGCCATTCTCTGGTTTGGGGTGCCGTTCGTCGGCAGCGTGCCGGCGCTGGCGATCGGGCTGTTGTTCTTTCTGCTCGCCGCCACGGGCATCGGGCTGATGATTTCGTCCATCGCCGTCACGCAGCAGCAGGGCCTGCTGGGGGTGTTCATGTTCCTCGTGCCGGCCATCATTCTTTCCGGCTTTGCCACGCCCATCGCCAATATGCCCCAGGCGGTGCAGTGGCTCACCTACCTCAACCCGATGCGGTATTTTCTCATCATCACCCGCGGGGTCTATCTCGAAGGCTATGGGGTGAGTGACCTGATGTCGCAATACTGGCCGCTGGCGCTGATCGGCGTGGTCAGCATGGCGCTGGCCGGCTGGCTTTTTCGCCATCGCATGGCATAGCCGCGTTGCATTTTGGAGCGAGTCTGACATTCCCAAGGCTGTCGGCCTTGATGCATATCAAGCGCCATGTTGCACCGCCGCAATCCAATGTTTCGCATCTTTCATGGAATGTGGAGAGTGGTATGGCGCTTGCCTTTCAAACCCCATTGACCGCCCTCGCCGACGAGGTGGACGTGCTCGTGCTCGGCGCGGGCGGTGCCGGGTATCCGGGCGCCTTTTTTCTCGCCAGGGCAGGGCAGTCGGTGTTGATGGTCGACCCCATAGGCAATCTCGGCGGCGACTGTCTGGCCGAGGGTTGCGTGCCGTCGAAGGCGGTGCGCGAGGCGGCGCTGGTGCGCAGTCTGACCGACAAATTCGAGGGCTTCGGTCTGCACGGCAGCAAGCCCGCGGCGGACTGGCGTGCCGTGCTCGCGCACAAGGACCGGGTGCAGAACACCCGCTATGCGCAGCACGCCCGCGAGATCGCCGAGGGCGGCGTGGCCTTCGTGCAGGGGCGTGGCGTGATCGTCGCGCCCGACCGCGCGCGCATCGACGCCAGCGACGGCAGCGGTTCGCGTGAAGTGCGCTTTGCTCACCTGATCCTCGGCACGGGATCGGCGCCGGCGCGCTTGCCGATTCTCGGCGCCGATCTGGCGCTGACCTCGCATGACCTGTTCCGCCTTGGCGCCGATCTGCCCTTGCCGCGCCATCTGGTCATCATCGGCGGCGGCTATATCGGGGTGGAGACGGCTTCGATGCTGCAGGCCCTCGGCGCCGAGTGCACCGTTCTCGAATACGCGCCTCAGCTGCTGCCCGGGTTCGATGCCGAACTGGCGAGTTTTTTGCACGCCAGCCTGTCGCAGCGGGTGCGCATCGAATTGTCGTCGCAGGTGCTCAGCATCGCGCGCGAGGGCAGTGGCTACTACGTGCGCTACAAGCAAAGCGGCGGCGAGCTTGGCATGAGTGGCGACGCCGTGCTCATGGCCACCGGTCGCGTGCCGGTGCTGCCCGAAGGCGTGGAACACCTCGGCCTGGCGCTGGAGCGCGGGCATGTGGGGGTGGACGACACGCTGCGCTCCTCCAACCCGCGAGTGTGGGCGCCCGGCGATGTGAATGGGCGCAGCATGCTGTTCCATTCCGCGGTGCGCCAGAGCCTGGTGGCGGCGCACTGCATCGCCGCAGGCGGTCAGGCGGTGGACCGCATGCCCTTTCACGCCGTGCCGATGACCGTGTTCACCGAGCCGGAGCTGGCGCATGTCGGCCAGACCGCGGCGCAGGCCGAGGCGGCTTTGGGTGCGGGCTCGGTGGCCGTGGCGCGCTACGACTATGCGGAGGATTCCCGCGCGCAGATCTATGGTGAGACGCAGGGTTTCATCAAACTGGTGTTCAATCGCAGTGACGCCCGACTGCTGGGCGCGCAGATCGCCGGTATGGACGCTGCCCAGCTCATCGCCCCGCTGGCGCTGGCGATGGAACAAGGTCTGGGCGCGCAGGCGCTGGCCGATTGCGTCTTTCCGCATCCCATGCTCAGCGAGGGCATCAACAAGGCGGCGCGCAGTTTTCGGCCGTAACCAGGCGCTGCAGCGCATGACATGACCACCACGCCCAGCCAGACATCTGCGCAAACCGCCGCCCAGCCCAGTGAGACCGACGACTTGCCGCCGACCGATCCGGCCCAGGGCCTGAGCGCAGCCGAAGCCGCCGCGCGTCTGGCGCGCTTCGGCCCCAACGCGATTGCCGAGCAGACCGTTCCTGCCTGGCGGCAACTGCTGCTCAAGTTCTGGGCGCCGGTGCCGTGGATGCTCGAAGCCGTCATCGTGCTGCAATTGCTGCTCGGGCGCGATCTGGAAGCGCTGGTCATCGCCGTGCTGCTGGGGTTCAACGCCGTGGTCGCCTTCGTGCAGGAGCAGCGCGCCAAGGACGCGCTGGCGCTGCTGCGCAAGCAACTGCATGTCAACGCCCGCGTGCTGCGCGAGGGTCAGTGGCGGCAGATTCCCGCCGAGCAGGTGGCGCCGGGCGATGTGGTGCACATCCGCGCCGGCGACATCGTGCCGGCCGATCTGCGGCTGCAAGGCGGCGCCGTGTCGCTCGATGAATCGGCGCTCACCGGCGAATCGCTGCCGGTGGACGCGGGCGCGGGCAAGCCCGCCTACACCGGTGCCATCGTGCGGCAGGGCGAGGCCAGCGGGGTGGTCACCGCCACCGGCGCGCACACCTTCTTCGGCCACACCGCCGAACTGGTGCGCACCTCCAGCGCGCCCAGCCATATGCAGAACACCATTTTCGCCATCGTCAAGCGGCTGGTGGTGTTCGACGCCGTGCTGGTGGCGCTGGTCATCGGCTTCGCGCTGTGGCATCACCTGCCCCCGCTCGACACCGCGGTATTCGCGCTGATGCTGCTGGTCGCCTCGGTGCCGGTCGCGCTGCCCGCCACCTACACCCTGGCCACCGCCGTGAGCGGCCAGTCGCTGGCGCATCAGGGCGTGCTGGTCACGCGCCTGCCCGCAGTGGAAGAAGCGGCGGCGATGGACACGCTGGTGTCCGACAAGACCGGCACGCTCACGCAGAACCGCCTGCGCTACGCGGGCGCGGCGGCGCTGGCGCCGGGCGCAGACGAAAACGCCGTGCTGCGCGCCGCCGCGCTGGCCAGCGACGACGCCACGCAGGATCCGCTCGATCTGGCGCTGCTCGCCCCCGCGCGCGAACGCGGGCTGCTGGCCGACGCGCCGGCGCGCAGCGCTTTCAGTCCGTTCGACCCGGCCACGCGGCGCAGCGAGGGCCTCTACACCGTGGACGGCCAGCCCTGGCGCGCGGTGAAGGGGGCCGCTACGGTCATCGGCCCGCTGTGCCATCTGAACGCCGCGCAGCAGACCGCGCTGGATGCGGCGGAACAGCAGCTCGCCACCAGCGGCGCCCGCGTGCTCGCGGTGGCGGCGGGACGAAGTGATGCGCTGCAGTTGCTCGGCGTGGTCGGCCTGTCCGATCCGCCCCGGCCCGATGCCGCCGATCTGATCGCCCGGATCAAGCAGCTCGGCGTGCGCGTGTGCATGGCCACCGGCGATGCCGAGGAAACCGCCCGCGCCGTCGGTGGTGAATTGGGACTGGGTACCCGTGTCTGCCACATCCAGCATGGCGTGGCGCTGGACCCCTCGCAATGTGATCTCTACGCGCGCGTGCTGCCCGAGGACAAGCACCACATCGTCGCCGCGCTGCAAAAGGCCGGGCACGTCACCGGCATGACCGGCGACGGCGTCAACGACGCCCCCGCGCTGCGCCAGGCCGAGATGGGCATCGCCGTGGCCAGCGCCACCGACGTGGCCAAGGCGGCCGCCGGGGTGGTGCTCACCGATCCGGGACTGGGAGGCGTGCTCACCGTGGTGCGCGAAGGCCGCGAGGTGCACCGGCGCATGCTCACCTACACCCTCAACAAGGTGCTGCGCACGCTGGAAATCGTGGTCTTCCTCACTCTCGGCCTGCTGCTGACCGGGCACTTCGTCATCTCGCCGCTGCTCATCGTGCTGATGCTGTTCGCCAACGACTTCGCCACCATGAGCATCGCCACCGACCGCGTGCATCCGTCGGCGCAGCCGCAGCGCTGGCAGGTGGGGCGGCTCATGGGCGCGTCCATCGTGCTCGCGGTGTTCAGCCTGCTGTTCGCCTGGGTGGTGTACGTCTGGGCGCAGGCGCAAGGGTTGAGCCTGGCGCAGTTGCAGACCGTGGTGTTCCTGATCCTGGTGTTCGGCAACCAGGCGGGAATTTATCTGCTGCGCAGCGACGGCCCGCTGTGGTCGCTCGGCCCCTCGCGCTGGATGGCAGCGGCCAGCATCGGCGATGGGATCATCGTCTGTTGGCTGGCGGTCTTCGGCGTGCTGATGGCCGCTTTGCCCTGGTTCGTCGTGGGCATGGTTTTGCTCGCAACGGTGGTATTCACTTTTTTGCTGGACTTATGGGTCAAGCGACCCTTGTTCCATTACTTTGCCATAGCCTGAAGGAGGTTTCTCATGTCTGATTCCCCGGACTCGTCCGCCAAACCCCATCTCAACGTGCCGTTTTTCTGGCCGATGCAACTCGCGGCCGACATGGCCGAGCAGGGCATCGAGCTGGCTGCGCGCAATGTGAAGTTTCTCGACGAGGAAGTGCGCCTGCACGGGGGCATCAAGCCCAGCCTGGCCACCGCGCACACGGTGCGTCTGAAGCTGCGCACCCTCGATCTGTGCGACTACTCCGCAAGCGGCGCCGAGGGCGTTCCCACCCTGGTCAACGCGCCCTATGCCGGACACACCTCGATGATCGCCGACTACCACGAGGGCCAGAGCCTGATGCAGACCCTGAAGCAGGCCGGGGTCGGCCCGCTGTTCCTCACCGACTGGCACAGCGCCACGCTGGACATGAAAGACCTCGAAGTCGATCAATACCTCGGCGACTTTCTGGCGTGCATCGACGACCTGGGCGGGCGCGTCAATCTGGTCGGCCTGTGCCAGGGCGGCTGGATGGCGGCCATGCTGGCCGCGCGCTTTCCCGACAAGGTCGCCAGTCTGGTGCTGGCGGGCTCGCCCATCGATACCCACGCCGGCCACGGCCCGCTGTTGAAAATGGTCAAGCAAACGCCGATGAGTTTCTACGAAGAACTGGTCGCCAGCGGCGGCGGGCTGATGCTGGGCAAATACATGCTGGCCGGCTGGAAGAACATGCACCCCGAGCAGCACTACGTGCAGGAGCACATCGACCTGTACGAACACATCGACGACCCGGTCTGGCTGAGCAAGACCGAAGCCTTCGAGCGCTGGTACGAGAATCCGCTGAACCTGCCCGGGCGCTGGTATCTGCAGGTCATCGACCAGTTGTTCCGGCGCAATCTGCTGGCCAAGGGTCAGTTCGTCGGTCTGGGCCGCGCGCTGCACCTGAAAGACATCACCTGCCCGTTGTATCTGCTCGCGGGCGAGAGCGACGACATCACGCCGCATGAGCAGGTCTTTGCCGCGCGACACCTCTGCGGCACGCCTGCCGACCAGATCGAGCAGCGCATCGTCCCCGGCGGGCATGTGGGCCTGTTCATGGGCCGTCGCACCCTCGATGAAGCCTGGCCGGTAATCGGCGCCTGGATCAAGCGCTGGCGGTGAAGCGATTGGCAGTGGATCGATTGACGCACTGCCGCGCAATGCGCCCATACATAAAATGGCCTGATCGCGCCCAAACTGGAGAACCGAGTGGAGCAACCCGTGATTGATGTCGACCTGGATGCGCGCGGACTGAACTGTCCGCTGCCCATCCTCAAGGCCAAGAAAGCGCTGGCGCAGATGCAGAGCGGCCAGGTGCTGCGCATCGTGTCCACCGACGTCGGCTCGGTGAAGGACTTCCAGGCGTTTGCCCGACAGACCGGCAACACCCTGGTCGAGCAGAAGACCGAGGGCGGCGAATATCACCACCTGCTGCGACGGCGCTGATTCACGCCTGGAAAAGTCGGCATGGGCTTTTGTACCGGAGGCTTTGGCATCGGGTCGTCATCGATCTGTCATGAAGTTGCAAGAGGATGAATCGGATGAATCCGAAAACCCCCGATCCGCTTTCGGGGCCCATCCTTCCATCAACTCGCCCAAGGAATCACGCACATGACTCCGTTTGACGACCACGCCGCCCTGCTCAAGCGCATCGAGCGCGACCTCACCGACGGTTACGACGAAGAGCTGGAACTCGAAATCGAGGATCGCACCGATCATCTGGCCGATGCCGATGGCGCCTTGGTGCGCAGCGATGAGGAAGAACGGCTGGCGCGGCAGGTCTATTTCAAGGAATTGTTTCGTCTGCAGGCCGAATTGGTGAAGCTGCAGGACTGGGTGGCGTCAACCCGGCAGAAAGTGGTCGTGCTGTTCGAAGGCCGCGACGCGGCGGGCAAGGGCGGTGTGATCAAGCGCATCACCCAGCGGCTCAATCCGCGCGTCTGCCGCGTGGTGGCGCTGCCCGCGCCCAGCGACCGCGAACGCACGCAGTGGTATTTCCAGCGCTACGCCGCGCATCTGCCGGCTGCGGGCGAAATCGTGCTGTTCGACCGCAGTTGGTACAACCGCGCGGGAGTCGAGCGGGTGATGGGGTTTTGCAGCGAGGAGGATGTGGAAGAGTTCTTCCGCTCCGTGCCCGAATTCGAGCGCATGCTGGTGCGCTCGGGCATCAAGGTGCTGAAGTATTGGTTTTCGATCACCGATGACGAGCAGCACATGCGCTTTCTCAGCCGCATTCACGACCCGATGAAGCAGTGGAAGCTCAGCCCGATGGACCTGGAAAGCCGCCGCCGCTGGGAGCTTTACACTCAGGCCAAGGAAGACATGCTCGAGCGCACGCACATCGAAGAAGCGCGCTGGTGGGTGGTCGAGGGCAACGACAAGAAGCTGGCGCGGCTCAATTGCATCCACCACCTGCTGTCGCAGTTCGACTACCACGAAATCGAACGCGCGCCCATCGAACTGCCCGAGCGCGTACGCCACCCGGACTACACGCGCCATCCCGTGCCAGCGCAGATGCTCGTGCCCAAGGTTTACGGTTGACCCACTGAGCGCAGGCTGTCGATATAGGCGCTGAATTCCGGCCCGGTTTCCGGGTGGGACATGCCGAGCTGCACCGTGGCTTCGAGGTAGCCGAGCTTGCTGCCGCAGTCGAAACGGCGGCCCTTGTAGCGGTAGGCGTACACCGCTTCTTCATGCAGCAAGGCGGAAATGCCGTCGGTGAGCTGGATCTCGCCTCCGGCACCCGGCTTGCCGTTGCGCAGGTGATGAAACACGCGCGGGCTGAGGATGTAGCGGCCCACCACCGCCTGCGTGCTGGGCGCCACATCGGGCGCGGGTTTTTCCACGATGCCCGACAGCGAGGTCAGCCCCGGCGTGATCTCCTGACCGCTGACGATGCCGTAGCGCCTGGTGTGTTCGCGCGGCACTTCCTCGGTGGCCAGCACGCTGCGGCCATGACGGCTGTGAATGTCGACCATCTGCGCCATCACGGGCGGTTCACCCACGAGCAGGTCGTCGGCCAGAATGACGGCAAACGGTTCGTCCCCCACCAGACGCTCGGCGCACAGCACCGCTGCGCCCAAGCCGTTGGCCACCGGCTGGCGCACGAACACGCACTGCACATGGTCGGGTTTGACGCTGCGCACGACTTCCAGCATGGACTGCTTGCCGGCTTCTTCGAGTTGATGCTCCAGCTCGTAGGCCGTGTCGAAATGGTCTTCGATGGCGCGTTTGTGGCGGCCGGTGACGAAAATCATTTCGGTGATGCCCGCGGCATAAGCCTCCTCCACGGCATACTGGATGAGCGGTTTGTCGACTACCGGCATCATTTCTTTTGGCGTGGCCTTGGTCGCGGGCAGGAAGCGTGTGCCGAGACCGGCGACGGGGAAGACGGCTTTGGTGATGGTCGGGGGCATGGGCAGAGTCGTGAATGCATCAGGAATGACGCCGATACTAACAAGGGAATCCGCGATGCGGCGGTATGGTCCTCCAGTGAGAATGCGGTTTGGGCCACTTTCCGTGCAGGCGTTTTTCAAGTTCGCCGCCGCGGCACATAACCCTCGGCCAGGATGCGCGTCCAGACCACGCGCGGCAGATTGGCAGAAACCGAAGTCATACGGCGGCGCCTTGCAGGGCGAGGGTGCCGCTGCGCCCAGCTATGCTGCCCATGCCCACGGCGTGGCGCGGCAAGGCGGCCGGGTTCAGCGAGTCGGCATAGTCGCGCATCGAAGTGCAGTGCATCCCGGCGGCCTTCCAGCCTTGCAGCAGGCGGTCGAACACGGGGGCGAGCTGACCGCCTTCCAGCTCGGCATGCAGGGTGTAGACATGGTCCCGACCGTCGGTGCTCAGGCGCAGGAGGTGGTCGGCCACGTTGTGGGCGTCGAGACCGCCCACGCCGATCAGCTCGTCGAGGGTGGGCAGGGTGGTCGGCAGTTGCGGCACGGTCAACGTCCGCCCCTGGACGACGGGCAAGAAGGGATGCGTGCCCCGGCCGTCCGAAGCCAGGGTGAAGCCCAGTTCCTGCTCCAGCACATAGGCCGCATCGTTCATCTGCCAGCCGGCGGCGCCGTGGACCCGCGGGGGGCGGCCGAAGATTTTGCCGTAGCGCTCGGCAGCAAGCTGAAGCTGACGGCGGGTCCAGTCGGCGTTCTTGCGCACCACATGGTCTTGCCAGAGGACGTGATCCCAGGTGTGCACGCCGGTTTCATGGCCGGCCCGGTCGGCGTCGCGCATGGGCCCGGCGGCGCGCCTGCCGATGTCCGGGCCGGGCAGCAGGGTGCCATACAGCAGGGTTTTCAGGCCGTAGTGGCGGGTGACTGAGGTGCGCTGGACCTTGGCGAGGAAGCCGGGGCGGAACACCCGCTTGAGCGCGCGCCCGGTGTGGTCTGGCCCGAGGCTGAACAGGAAGGTCGCACGCAGTTGATGCTGGTCAAGCAGGCGAAGCAGCGCGGGCACACCTTCGAGCGTGCCGCGCAGGGTATCGACATCGATTTTGAGCGCGAGAAACGGCATGGATTGGGACAGGTTACTGGACAGGACGCCAAAACCCGCATCGTAGAGGACTTGACCTGACACAGCCCCAGGGCGCAGGGTGTCTGCTTCAATGGCGAGGACGTTGCCAATCGAAAGCATCAGGAGGAATGGCCATGCACGCCTTGTTTTCAACCAGTGATCTGTGCGACGCGCACCGCGAGGCCTTGCACACGGATGCGCTGCGTGTGCTGCCGCCGGTGTTTCGTTCCTTTGGCAAGATCGGTCGCTTCCGCGGCCCGATCGCCACCGTGCAATGTCACGACGACAACGCCCTGGTGCGCGCCGCTCTGGAGGCGGCCGGCATGGCCCGGGTGCTGGTGGTGGACGGCGCGGCGTCGATGAAGCGGGCGCTGCTGGGCGGAAATCTGGCGGCGCTGGCCAACCAGAACGGCTGGGCCGGGGTGGTGATCAACGGCTGCGTGCGCGATGTGCATGAAATCCAGCAGGTGCCCATCGGCGTGCTGGCGCTGGCGTCGATGCCCGCTCCGCCCGAAAAACACGGCAAGGGCAGGGTCGATGTCGTGGTGACCATTCAGGAGGTGGTCGTGCGCCCAGGTGAATGGCTCTACGCCGATGAAGACGGCGTGATCATCAGCCGCGAGCGACTTGGTCTGGCGCTTTGATCGAGGTCAGGACCTCAAGTCAAAATGCGGCGGCGGGCCAAGGGCGGGTTGGTGTCGAGATAGGCGCGTATGCCCTCGAAAATCGCGCGGGCGATCTGCTTGCGATAGGCCGGGGTCTGCAGCCGCGCTTCTTCTTCCGGGTTGCTGATGAAGGCGGTTTCCACCAGCATCGAAGGGATGCTGGGCGATTTCAGCACGACGAATCCCGCCTGCTGCACCTGCCTGGAATGCAGATGCACCAGTTCGCCCATTTTGCTCAGAGTGGGGCGGGCCATTTTCAGGCTGGCATTGATCTTCGCCGTGGTGGACATGTCGAGCAGCACCTTGGCCACCTGATAGCTGCGCGAGTTGATGTCGATGCCGCCGATGGCGTCCGCCGCGTTCTCGCGTTGCGCTATCAGGCGGGCTGCCACGCTGGAAGCGCCGCCTTCCGACAGGCAGTAAACCGACGCGCCGCGCGCCTCGGGCGTGAACCAGCCGTCGGCATGGATGGAGGTGAACAGGTCGGCGTTGGCCGATTGCGCCTTCTCCACCCGCGTCCACAGCGGCACGAAGTAGTCGCGGTCGCGCGTCATCATCACCCGCATGTGGGGGGTGTTCTGAGCCAGATCGCGCAAGTGGCGGGCGATGAGCAGCACCACGTCTTTTTCATGCACCCCGCTGGGCCCCGTGGCGCCCGGGTCTTCGCCGCCGTGGCCCGGGTCGATGGCCAGCAGCACGGTGCGGAAGTTGCGGCGGTCGCGGCGCACGGGGTCGGGGCGTTGCGCCGGGGAGCTGTCCGCCCGCGCATCGGCAGAGGCGGCGCGCGGCGCATCGGCGCGGGCGAACTGCCGGGGCTGCCCGGCCTGTTGGCTGTCGAGTTCGCTGCGGTGTTGGCGTATCCAGTCGCCCAGCGTATCGTCCTTGCGGGTCCGAGCTTGCGCGAGGGTCTGCGGCGACGTGGATTCCCCGCCAAGCTGGAGTTGGCGGTCGAGTGTCTCCTGCTGTTGCATGAAAGCCATCAGCCGGTCAGAATGGGCAGGATAGAGATCGAACACCAGACGGTTTTGATAGGCCGCCACCGGCAGCAGGCTGAAGACCTGCGGTTTGACCGCCTGCTTCAGGTCGATGACCAGGCGCACCACGTCGGGCTTGAACTGGCCCACGCGCACGTCCTTGATGAAGGGATCGTCGGCCTTGATTCTGCCCGCCAGATCGCGCAACGCATTGTCGAGCTGCAGACCCTGAAGGTCCACCACGAGCCGCGGCGGATCGCTCAGGATTTGGTGCGTTGCACTCAGGGCGCCGTCCGACTCCAGCGTCAACCGGGTGTATTCCGGCGCCGGCCAGACGCGGATGGACAGCAGCGTGGCGCCGCGGGCGATCATGGGGGCCGTCAGCAGCAGCACGAGGCTGGACGATTGCACGAGAAAACGTCGACGCGGTGAGGTCATCATGTTCAGGCTCCTGCTCAAGAACCGGGGGAGCAGCAGCCCGCCCGCGGCATCAACCGGACTTCAAACCCTCCGGCAGGGCGCGAAACAACTGCTGTCCCAGTTCGGTCCCGGCTTGCAGCGTGCACTGGCGCTGTTCTCCCAGCGGTTCGAGGTGCACGCTCAAGTCGGCGATGGGCAGCAAACCCGGCGCGCGCTGCGGCCACTCGACCAGACTGATCCCGGGTCCGCCCACGACATCGCGCAGCCCGGAATCTTCCCACTCTTGCGGGTCCGAAAATCGATACAGATCAATGTGATGGGCCGATGTCCGAAGAGTTCCCTTGAATTGTAGGGCTGGAATGTCGAGGTCGTACTCTTCCAGCAGGCTGAAACTCGGGCTTTTGATGCGTCCCTGCACACCCAAGGCACGCAAAAAGGCGCGCGCAAAGGTGGTTTTCCCTGCGCCGAGGTCGCCGTCGAGGGTGATCAGCAGACGCGGCGCCGGGTGTTGCGTCCACGCCAAAGCCAGGGCCCGGGCCAGTGCTTCGGTGTCGTGCTCGTCGGTGAGCAGCAAGTGCAGTGCGGCAGGGGACATGGGGCATTTCTAGAATGAGGCGGATGGAGCAACTCGGCACATCGCCCAAGGTTCTGCACGCCTTGGCGCAGGACATCAAGCAGTACGGACGTGCGCTGGGATTCTCGCAAATCGGCATCACCGGCGTGGATCTGCGTTCCGCCGAGGCGCCGTTGCTGGCCTGGCTGGCTGCAGGCCACCACGGCAACATGGACTATATGCAGCGGCATGGCCTCAAGCGCGCCCGGCCCGCCGAGCTGCTTCCCGGCACGCTGCGCGTCATCACCGCGCGTATGGACTACCTGCCGCGCGCAGCCCCCGAGAACTGGCGCGAGGGGGAGTGGCGCCGGCTGGCGCAGCCCGAAGCAGCGACCGTTTCGGTCTACGCCAGGGGCCGCGACTACCACAAGGTACTGCGGCGCCGGCTGCAGCAACTGGCCGATCACATCGCCGCCCAAGTCGACCCGGGCGTGGTGCGGGTGTTCACCGACTCCGCGCCCGTGCTCGAAGTGGAGTTGGCGGCGCGCGCCGGGCTGGGTTGGCGCGGCAAGCACACCCTGCTGCTGCAGCGTGACAGCGGGTCGATGTTTTTTCTGGGCGAGATCTTCGTCGGCCTGCCCCTGCCAGTGGATGCGCCCACGAGTGCGCACTGCGGCACCTGCCGCAAGTGCATCGACATCTGCCCGACGCAGGCCATCATCAAACCTGGAGAACTCGATGCGCGGCGCTGCATCTCCTACCTGACCATCGAGCATGGCGGGCCGATTCCCCTGGAACTGCGCCCGCTGATCGGCAACCGCATCTATGGCTGCGACGATTGCCAGTTGATCTGCCCGTGGAATCGCCATGCCCGGCGCAGCCCCTTGCCCGACTTCGACGTGCGGCAAGGTCTCGACCAGGCTTTGCTGCTCGATCTATGGCGTTGGAACAAGGCGGAATTCGAGCAACACACCGAGGGCAGCGCGATCCGCCGCATCGGCTTTGAGCGCTGGCGGCGCAACCTCGCCGTCGCCCTGGGCAACGGACTGCGCCAGAGCCGGGATGCCGCCTGGCGAGCGGCTGTCATCCAGGCGCTGGGCGAAGCGCTTGTGCAAGCCAGCCCGCTGCTCCGGGAGCATCTGCGCTGGGCGTTGACACAGGCCGAATCGAATCCAGTGGAATGACCCGGTAGAATGCCGGGTTTCGTCGGGGCGTAGCGCAGTCTGGTAGCGCATCTGCTTTGGGAGCAGAGGGTCGGAGGTTCGAATCCTCTCGCCCCGACCAAAAAACACATATTAAATCAATGAGTTGCAGAACAAGCCCACGCCAACAACGCGGGCTTTTTTGTGCCAAGAGCGGGACTTTTGGGGGGCGCATTCCCCCTCAATTCCCCCAAATTTCCCCCAGACCGCCCCGAAATGTCCCTTTGCCGGACACCCCAGGATTCCCCCCGCAGGGAGATGGTCAGCGCTTCATCCCCCTGCTGCGCTGCAAGTCGGCTTCCAACACCATCCGCACATAGCGAGCGTAAGGAATGCCCTGGGCTTTCGCCTTGGCGCGTACCGCGTCCATCAGGGCGGCGGGCAGGCGCATATTCAGCGCGGCTTCCTTCTTCGCCACCTCGAAGCGCATCGGCTTGAACTGTTTGAAATCAAGACCGGAAAGGTCTTTCTCCAGGAATGCTTCGGCTTCGGCGTCGGTCTTGAATTCAGGCACTCGTTTCATAGTTGCTCGCCTCCTTCGCGTGCATGTAGCGGGCACTGATCGGACGGATGAAGCCGCCCCGAAAAGCGAACGCTACGAACATGGCCCGGCCATCGACCCGGCCTGCCGCAATGTGTCGGCTCTCAGCCGGTGTGGTGTGCTTGAGGTCAGGCGCAACCCGCGCTTGACCTTCGAGAAACAGCCGTTCGATTTCCTCACGGGAAACCCCATGCTTCCCGCACTTGGGCCAGTTGCCGCTGTCCCAGTCGAACCCCGCTATTTTCATGGATTCATTGTAGATAAATGTCTACACAACAACAATGCATTTCAGCGGCTCATTCCCCGGTCGTTCTCGCGGTACGGCGCGCGCTGTGATCTGCCGACTGGTTGGCGAGCGTTCGATGAATTTCCGGCGGGATGAGTGCCGCGCACTGTCCACTGCAAGTCCGACAGGCTCCTAACCCATCGTGCCGATGGTGCGGCGCAGCAGCGCCAGCGCGATCAGGAAGAACGCGCCGCCGATCGCCGCGATGGCGAGGAACGACGGCCAGACGACGTCGAACCCGGCGCCGCGGAACAGGATGGCCTGCGACAGGCTGACGAAGTGGGTGGTCGGCGCCGCGAGCATCACGATGCGCACCGCTTCGGGCATGCTTTCCTGCGGCGTGACGCCACCCGAGAGCATTTGCAGCGGCAGCAGCACCAGCATCAGCAGCAGCCCCATCTGCGGCATCGACCGCGCCACCGTGCCCATGAAAATGCCCATCGACGTCACCGCGAACAATTGCAGCGCGGCGCCGACGAGGAACAGCGGCACCGAGTCGGGCAGCGGCACCGCGAGCAGGCTGTGCACGATGAAGAACAGCGACAGCGACGACGCCAGCAGCACCACCAGCCCCATCGACCAGACCTTGGCCGCCATGATCTCGAACGGCGTCACCGGCATGGCCAGCAGGTGCTCGATGGTGCCGTGCTCGCGCTCGCGGATCAGCGCGGCGCCGGTGAGCACGATGCCCAGCGTGGTGATGCCGTTGATCAGTTCGACGATGGCGCCGAACCACGACCGCACCTGCGCCGGGTTGAAGCGGTGGCGCAGCGCCAGCTCGACCGGTGCCGCCGGCGCCGCGCGGTGGCGCGCGAGGAACTCGGCGATCTCGCCGTTGACGATGGCCTGGACGTAGCCGCCGCCGGTGAACGCCTGCGTCATGCGGGTCGCATCGACGTTGAGCTGCAGCGCCGGCTGGCGCCCGGCGAGCAGGTCGCGCTGGAAGTTGGGCGGGATGTCGAGGACGAAGGTGTAGCGCCCGGAGTCGAGTCCGGGGTCGACCTCGGACAGGTCGATCAGCGGCGCGTGCAGGAAGTAGGGCGGAGCGAACGCCGCGTCGATGCGCGCCGACAGCGGCGAGTGATCCTCGTCGACGATGGCCAGAGGGGCGCGGTGCAGCGTTTCGGGGATGCCGCTGGCCGCGATGTAGATCTGCGCCGTGAACGCGAACACGATCAGCAGCAGCATCGCGGTGTCGTGCCACAGGCTGCGCAGCTCCTTGATGCCGAGATGCCAGATGTTGGCCGCGCTGGACAGGGCGATGCGCGTGGACGGCGGCGGACGCGGCGGTTGTTCCACCTTTAGCGCTCCTGCTTGCGCAGCAGCGCCGCGCTCAGCGCGATCAGCAGCGGCGCGGCCAGCGCCAGCGGCACGAAGGCCGGCGCGAGCTCGGGAAACCCCAGCGCCTTGGAGAAGGTGCCGCGGGCGATGGTGAGGAAATGCGTGGTCGGGTAGATCTGGCCGATCCACACGGCCGGGCCTTCGAGCGACGAGATCGGGTTGATCATCCCGGAGAACTGCGCCGCCGGCAGCAGGGTGCCGATGGTGGTGGCGAAAATCGCCGCCGTCTGCGTGCGCAGAAAGGTCGATATCAACAGCCCGAGCGCGGTTGCCGCAGCGACGTAGAGCAGCGCCGCCGTGGCCAGCGCGGCAAAGCTGCCCTTGAACGGCACGCCGAACACCGTCACCGCCATCACCCACAGCAGCAGGAAGTTGAACATCGCCAGCGCGACGTAGGGAAGCTGCTTGCCGACGAGGAACTCGATCCGCCCGACCGGGGTGACGTAGAAGTTGATGATCGAGCCCAGCTCCTTCTCGCGCACCACGCTCAGCGAGGTGAGCATCGCCGGGATCATCATCAGCAGCAGCGGGATCACCGCCGGCACCATCGCCACCAGGCTTTTGACGTCGGGGTTGTAGCGGAAGCGGATTTCGATGTTCGACGCCGCAGTCGGCAGCGCGCGGGCGAGCTCCTGCCGCGCGTATTCGACCATCCAGGCGGCGTGCAGCGCCTGGACGTACCCGGAAATGGTTTCGGCGCGCGTGGGCATCGCGCCGTCGATCCAGACGCCGATCTCGGTCTGCCGGCCGCGCGCGACATCGCGGCCGAACCCCGGCGGGATTTCGATCGCCAGGCTGAGCTCGCCGCTGCGCATGCGCTGGTCGAGTTGGGCGTAGTCGGTGATCGGCGCATGCTCGACGAAATAGCGCGACCCGGCGATGTTGCGGGCATAGTCGCGGCTGATCGCGCTGTGGTCGCGGTCGAGCACGGCGTAGCGCAGGTTCTCGACGTCCATACTGATGCCGTAGCCCATGATCAGCATCAGGATCAGGCTGCCCGCCAGCGCCAGCGTGGCGCGCACCGGATCGCGCAGCAGTTCGAGCGCCTCGCGCCGGGTGAAGCTCAGCAGCCGGGTGGCGCTGCGGGCGAGCGCGCCGCCGCGCCGCGTCCGCGCCTGCGGCGCGGGCAGCGGGTCGAATCCGGCGGCGGCCCCGTCCGCTTCCGGCTCGCCCTGCGCCTCGCTGAGCCATTCGACGAACGCCTGTTCGAGCGATGCCGCGCCGCGCTGCGCGACCAGCGCCGCGGGCGCGCCGGTGGCCAGCACCCGCCCGGCGTGCATCAGCGCGACGCGGTCGCAGCGCATCGCCTCGTTCATGAAGTGGGTCGAGACGAAAATGGTCACGCCGTCGTTGCGCGCCAGGTCGATCATCCGCTGCCAGAACCAGTCGCGCGCGATCGGATCGACTCCCGAGGTCGGCTCGTCGAGGATCAGCAGCTCGGGCTGGTGGATCATCGCCACCGCCAGCGACAGCCGCTGGCGCATGCCCAGCGGCAGCGCCGAGGGGTGCTGGTCAATCTCGGCTTCGAGCCCGAAGCGGGCAACCATTTCGGCGACGCGGGCGACACGAAGATCCGCCGGGACGTGAAACAGCCGCGCATGCAGTTCGAGGTTCTGCCGCACCGTCAGCTCGGTGTAGAGCGAGAACGCCTGGGTCATATAGCCCACGCGCTTGCGCGTGCCCAGATCCTTCGGGTCGGGCTGGTGGCCGAGCACGCGCACCTCGCCGCTGCTGGCCGGCAGCAGCCCGGTGAGCATTTTCATCGTCGTCGACTTGCCGCAGCCGTTGGAGCCGATGAAGCCGAAGATTTCGCCGCGCTCGATGCGCAGGTCGACGTGGTCGACGGCGACGAAGTCGCCGAAGCGTCGGGTCAGGCCGTGGGCCTCGATGGCGTAGCCGTTCGACCCGTCGGCCGGACGCGGCGGCAGCACGACGGCATGGTGCTGGCGCCTGCGCGATTCGGGCAGCAGGCCGATGAACGCCTGTTCCAGCGTCGCCGCCTGCGTCTGCGACTTGAGCTGCGCCGGGGTGCCGGCGGCGATCGGCCGTCCGCCATCCATCGCCACCAGCCAGTCGAAGCCCTCGGCCTCGTCCATATAGGCGGTGGCGACGAGCACGCTCATCGCCGGGCGCTGCTCGCGCAGCCGCGCGATCAGCGTCCAGAACTGGCTGCGCGACAGCGGATCGACCCCGGTGGTCGGCTCGTCGAGCACCAGCAGATCGGGGTCGTGCAGCAGGGCGCCGCACAGACTGAGCTTCTGCCGCATGCCGCCCGAGAGCTTGCCGGCGGGGCGGTCGCGGAAAGGCGCCAGCCCGGTGGCCTGCAGCAGCGCGTCGATGCGCTGCGCCCGCTGCGCCGCGGTGTAGCCGAACAGCCGGCCGAAGAAGTCGAGGTTTTCGACGATCGACAGCGTTGGGTAGAGGTTGCGCCCCAGACCCTGCGGCATATAGGCCACGCGCTCACGCACCCGGCCGAGGTGGCGCGCGTCGGCCATGTCGCCGCCGAGCACCTCGACCCGGCCCTGCTGGATCGCGCGCGTGCCGGTGATCAGCGCGAGCAGGCTGGACTTGCCGACACCGTCGGGCCCGATCAGCCCGACGGTGCGCCCGGCGGGAAGTTCGAGGTCGACCGCGTCGAGTGCGACCACCTCGCCGTAGCGCAGCGTCACGCCCGCCAGCCGCGCGACCGCTTCCTGCGGCGGCGCGTTTCCCGGCGTGAGCGCAGGTCCGGGGGCGCTCATTGCGGCGCCACTTGCAGCCGTGCCGGCCACGGCACGTTGCGGTCGAGCCGGACGTAGGCCACTCCCGGCATACCGCTCTTGAGCTCGGGCAGCCGCGCGGCGGCCCATCCGGGATCGACCTGCGCCTTGACGCGGAACATCAGCTTCTGCCGCTCGCTTTCGGTCTCGACCGTCTTGGGAGTGAACTGCGCCACGCTCGACACATACGACACCGTGGCCGGAATGACCTTGCCGGGAAGCGCGTCGAGCACGATGCGCGCGGTGTCGCCGATGACCACCCGGCCCGAGTCCTGCTCGGGGAGGAAGAAGGCCATGTACAGGCTGCCGAAGTCGAGCAGGCTGAGGATCTTTCCGCCCGGGGGCAGAACCTCGCCGGGGCGCGAGATGATGTATTGCACCACGCCGTCGATCGGCGCGCGGATGGTGCAGTCGTCGATTTCGACCTGGACGCGGCGCACCGCCGCCTGCGCCGCGCGCACCGCCGACTCGGCCTCGACGCCCTGCGAGCGCGCCGCGGCGATCGCCGAGCGGGCGGCGGCGACCTGCGATTGCGCCGCGCTCAAGGCCCCGCGCGAGCCGTCGACGCGCGCGCGGTCGTCGTCGAGCTGCTGCTCGGCGACGCCGCCCATGCCGACCAGCGCCTTCGACCGGGCGTAGCGCTTTTCTGCGGCGACCAGGTCGCTTTCCCGCTGCACCACCCCGGCCTGTGCCACCGCGAGTTCGCTCTGCCGCAGCGCGAGTTGCGCCTTGGCCGTTTGCAGCGCATTGCGCGCGCGCTCGAGCTGCGCCTGCGCCTCGGCGAGCTGGGCTTGCAGCGGCTTGGTGTCCATGCGTGCCAGAACCTCGCCGGCACGCACCGTCGCACCTTCGCTTGCCAGCACCTGCACCAGCCGCCCGCCCTGCCGCGCCGCGACGTCGATCTCGATCGCCTCGATGCGGCCATTGCCCTGCGCCAGCGCCTGCTTCGGCGCGGCCAGGTTCAGCGTATACCAGCCGAAAGCCGCGGCCGCCAGCGCTGCGGCGAGCACGAGCGCGACCAGCGCGAGGCGATTCCTGGGTAGATGCATCGTTTTTTCCATTCGTGGTGCGGGGATCGGCAGATTCTGCCATACGAACCAGGAAGCCTGTCGGCCTTGAAGAATCGAAGCGAGAATCCGGCTGGTCGAGACCAGATTTTGACGATTTGCCCGGGCATTGGCGTTTCCCCAGGGTTTGCCCTCTGCGCGGTCCGCGCCGCATCGACAAGTTTGTCGCCTTTGTTGTGAAGCCGCCATTTCAAATTCACCGATTTGACGGATAAGTCGTTGAAATGTATTGACTATCTTTCGGTGCGCGGCTGGCATCGTTTGTGCTTCGTCTATTCCGACCCCAACGCATGGAGGCTGGAATGTCCACGATGCTCAAGCAGAAAATCGATCAGGTGTTCGAGGAGCCTGGATGTGACAAGAATCAGGCGAAGGACGCGAAGGAGCGCAAGAAGGGCTGCACCAAGCAGCTCACCCCTGGGGCAGCGGCCGGGGGCTGCGCTTTCGATGGTGCCAAGATCGCCTTGCAGCCCATCGTGGATGTGGCCCATCTGGTTCACGGGCCGATTGCCTGCGAAGGCAATTCCTGGGACAACCGCCACAGTGCCAGCAGCGGTTCGCAGATCTACCGTACCGGCTTCACCACCGACATCAATGAACTCGACGTGGTGTACGGCGGCGAGAAGCGGCTGTTCAGGGCGGTGCGCGAAATCATCGAAAAATACGACCCTCCCGCGGTGTTCGTCTACCAGACCTGTGTCACCGCGCTGATCGGCGACGACATCGAGGCGGTGTGCAAGCGCGCCAGCGAGAAGTTCGGCAAGCCGGTGATTCCCGTGAATTCGCCCGGTTTCGCCGGGCCGAAGAACCTGGGCAACAAGCTCGGCGGCGAGGCCCTGCTCGATTACGTCATCGGCACGCGCGAACCCGAAGTCACCACGCCGTATGACATCAACATCATCGGCGAATACAACCTGGTGGGCGAGCTGTGGCAGGTCAAGCCGCTGCTCGACGCTCTGGGCGTTCGCATCCTGGCGTGCATTTCCGGCGACGGCCGCTACAACGAGATCGCCGCCAGCCATCGCGCCCGGGCGACGATGATGGTGTGCTCCAAGTCGATGATCAATATCGCGCGCAAGATGGAGGAGCGCTGGGGCATTCCGTTTTTCGAGGGCTCGTTCTACGGCATTTCCGACATGAGCCACACCCTGCGCGAGATCGCGCGGCTGCTGGTCGAGCGCGGCGCGCCCGAGGAACTGCTCGGCCGCACCGAAAGGCTGATCCGCGTCGAGGAGGCGCGCGCAACCGAGCGCATCCGCGCCTACCGCGAGCGGCTGGCGGGCAAGCGGGTGCTGCTGATCACCGGCGGGGTCAAGAGCTGGTCGGTGGTGTCGGCGCTGCAGGAGGCCGGGCTCGAAGTCGTCGGCACCAGCGTGAAAAAGAGCACCAAGGAAGACAAGGACAAGATCAAGGACATCATGGGCGACGACGCGCACATGATCGACGACATGACCCCGCGCGAGATGTACGCGATGCTGCGCGAGGCGCGCGCCGACATCATGCTGTCGGGCGGGCGCTCGCAGTTCGTCGCCCTCAAGGCGCGCATGCCCTGGCTGGACATCAACCAGGAGCGGCACCACGCCTACGCCGGCTACGAGGGCATGGTCGAACTGGTGCAGGAAATCGACAAGGCGCTGTTCAACCCGGTGTGGGCGCAGGTGCGCACTCCGGCGCCGTGGGACGACTCGACCGACCCCACCAACCTGGCGCAGGCCAGCGCCCCGCCACCGTCAAAGGCGCAAACCCTGGCGGCTGCCGTCGGCATGAACTGAGGAGGCGATGATGGCGCTGGTTGTCGAAACGAAAAAGTCGTGTGCGGTCAATCCGCTCAAAATGAGCCAGCCGCTGGGAGCGACCTTTGCCTTCCTCGGGCTGGATTCCTGTGTGCCGACCATGCATGGATCGCAAGGCTGCACCTCATTCGGCCTGGTGGTGATGGTGCGGCACTTCCGCGAAGCCATCCCGATGCAGACCACGGCGATGAACGAGGTCACCACCATTCTGGGCGGTCTGGAGAACATCGAGCAGGCCATCCTCAACATCCACAAGCGCAACCATCCGCGCATCATCGCGATCTGCTCCACCGGGCTGACCGAGACCAAGGGCGACGACGTCGACGGCTATCTGCAACTCATCCGCAAACGTCATCCCGAACTCGACGATACGGCGATCGTCTATGTGTCCACGCCCGACTATGTGGGTGCATTCGAGGATGGATTTTCCCGGGCGGTCACCGCCGTGGTCAAAACGCTGGTCGAGCCCGCGGCGCATTCGATCCCCGGCCAGGTGAATCTGCTCGTGGGTTGGCACATCACGGCGGGAGACATCGACGAATTGCGCGAGATGTTCGCGGCCTTCGGCTTGAGCGCCATCGTTCTCCCCGACGTCTCCGGCTCGCTCGATGGCCACATCCCCGACGACTGGCTCGGCACCACGCTGGGCGGAACCCCGCTGGAATCGATCCGCGAGATGGGCGCGTCGATGCTGACCATCGCCGTCGGCGAGCAGATGCGCTCGGCGGCGATGGAGCTCGAAATGCGCGCCGGCGTGCCCTTCGTGCTGTTCGACCGGCTCACCGGACTCGCCTCCAACGACGCCCTGCTGCAAACCCTGTCCGAACTCAGCGGGCGGCCTGTGCCCGAGAAGTATCACCGCCAGCGCAGCCAGCTTCTCGATGCCATGCTCGACGGCCATTTCTTTTTCGGCAACGTCAAGGTGGCCATAGCCGCCGAGCCCGATCTGCTGTGGGCCATGGGCAGCTTTCTGGCAGAAATGGGGGCGGAGCTCACCGTCTGCGTCACGACCACCAAGTCGCCGCTGCTGTCGCAACTGCCGACCAACGAAGTGGTGATCGGCGACCTGGAGGACTTCGAGCGCGCCGCGCAGGCAACCGGCTGCGAGCTGTTGCTCACGCACTCGCACGGACGCCAGGCCGCCGAGCGCCTCGCCAAACCGCTCTATCGCATCGGGCTGCCGCTGTTTGACCGGCTGGGCAATGCGCATACCGTGAACATCGGTTATCGCGGTACGCGCAACCTGGTGTTCGACCTCGGCAATCTGCTGATCGCGCAAACGCCGCACCATGAGCCGGGCGACTGGCCCTTGCCGGCCACCTCGCTTGCGGCGCTCGAATCGGGCTGTGCACCCGTCGAGCAGTGGGCGCAGCCGGTGGGCGAATCGGGCTGCGGCGGCCGCTCCTGCGGCTGCGGTGAGTGAATCATGACTTGCACCTTCATCACCCTTTTCAACTCACCGGAGCATGCACCATGAAAATCGCTTTCGCCACGCAGGACATGCAGCAGGTCGATGCGCATTTCGGTTGGGCACGGCACATCGCCGTGTATGAAATCGACGAAGCCGGCTATCGTTTCGTCCAGACCTTCGACTTCGGCAGCGATCTGGCCGAAGACGGCAACGAAGACAAGCTCGCCCCCAAGCTCGACGCCATCAAGGACTGCGCCATTCTGTACGTCGCCGCAATCGGCGGTTCCGGCGCCGCAAGGGTGGTGGCGCTGAAAATCCACCCGATCAAGGTGCCGCAACCCGAGCCCATCCTGGACATCCTCGACAAATTCCAGGAGGTGCTCAAGGGCACGCCGCCGCCCTGGCTGCGCAAGGTGCTGAACAAGGGGCGCGAACGCGATTTCGATGTGGAAGACGATGAGGAGAAGGCTCATGGCTGAGGCCGAAACGACCGCTGCGCCCGATACCGATGCCCTGCAGGACGGCTTCGTGCGCGAACTGATCAAGCAGATCCGCGCGCAGGACACCCACGGCGTGTGGGAAGGCAAGAGCGACGCCACGCTGCTCGCACCCTACATCCTCACCGCCGAGCAGCGCCGCGCGCTGCCGATCATGGGCGACCCCGACCCCGAGACGCTGTGGCGGCTCGAACTGTTCCACAACGCCGTCGGACTGGCGATCGAGCGCGCCACCGGCTGCATGGTGTCGCCGATGATGAAAATGAGCCACGAAGGCTTCGGCCGCGCGGTGCTCACCGCCGGCCGGCTGGTCGTGGTCAACCGCCATCTGCGCGATGTCCACCGCTTCGGATTCCCCAGCCTGGAAAAGCTCGCCGAGGCCGGCAACAAGCTGGTGACTGAGGGCATCGGCCTGATCGAGCAATACGGCGAAGTCGCCCGCTATGGCTGATTCCCGCACCCACGAGGCCACCATGTCCCAGACCGCAACTGACCCCGAAGCCCTGAAGTCCGAGCTGAAAAAGCTGAACGCCCGCGCCACCCAGGCCAAGATGGACCTGCACGACCTGTCCGAGGACCTTCCCACCAACTGGGAACGCATCCTCGAAGTCGCGCAGATCGCCTACGACGCGCATGCCGCGCTGATGCAGGCGCGCAAGCGTCTGAATGAGATGGCTTGAAAGCCGACCGGAGTCCGATCATGAGCACGTTTTCCGTCACCTTTCCCAGCGGCGCGGCCTGGGTGCCGACCTTCGTCCAGTCCATCGACGAGGCCAAGTGCATCGGCTGCGGCCGCTGCTTCAAGGTCTGTCCACGCGGCGTGCTCGCCATGGTCGGCCTCGATGAAGACGGAGAACGTGTCGCCATCGATCAGGACGGCGATGACGATGAAGAGTACGAAAAAAAGGTCATGACCATTGCGCACCGCGAGCTGTGCATCGGCTGCACCGCCTGCGCCAAGATCTGTCCGAAAAAATGCTACAGCCACGCCGCGCAGGAGGTCTGAGCCATGAGCGCTCCGCACGGCCGCTCCGTAGGAGCGCTCAACTCCCTTGGGGATGAGGCTGGGCCAGCGAACGCGCCTGCGCGTGTTCGCGCGCCAGCCGAATCCGAGCGGCTTGCAAGCCGCGAGGTGGGGGCGAGCGTAGCGAGGAGGGTAGTCCAGTGAGTGCCGTCTGGATCGGCGGATATTCGAACCTGCGCAAGGAAAAGACGTCCTGTGATATGCCGCCCGTCGCCAAGCCTGACGAGCAGGCGCTGCGCGCCCTGCTGCTGGCCTGCGCAGACGATGCCGACGATCCCGCGACGCTGGCCGTTGCCGGGGTGCTGGCCGAGGCCTTTGCGCGTCATGGCCTGCATCTGCTGCCCATTCCCGGGCTGGATGTCAGGGACACCCGCAGGCTGATGCGCCACTGGGTTCCCCTCGCGGACCAGGTGCTGGGCCTGGACTGGCTCGAACTGACCCGCATGGACCGGCCCGAACCCCGTGCGGATGAAATCGACGACGTCGCCTCGCTGCTGTTCGAGGCCGCACGCGAAGGACGGGGCGACGACGCGGCGCGCTGGCTGGCGCACATCGTTGCCGTCGCCTGCCTGGGCGCAGACCACCTCTGGCAGGATCTGCATCTGCGCTCCAGGGCCGATCTTTCGCGCTTGCTGCAGGACTGGTTTCCAGCCCTGGCGGCGCGCAATACCGGCAATATGAAGTGGAAGAAATTCTTCTACAAGCAGTTGTGCGAACGCGCGGACTTGAGAATCTGCAAATCACCGAGCTGCGACGTCTGCAGTGATCATGCGGTGTGCTTCGGGCCTGAGGAGGCGGGCGCGTAGCACAGTGCATGCGAGGGAATGATTCCTTTGCTGTGGCGGCCCGGATGAAGCGCCCCGAGCCGCAGTGCGGCGCCATTACCCGCCGGGTTTGATCACCGCATCGCCCAGGACCAGCGTCTGGCAGGCCAGGCGTATGTTCGGGCCCGCTTTTTTCGCGGCCAGCGTGGCCCGCTCGAACGTCGACGGTTCGGACAGATGCTCCATGCCTTCCACCACTTCGGTCAGGCAGGTGCCACAATCGCTTTCGCGGCAGCCATACGCAATGCCGGCGCCCACCTTTTCTGAGACTTCGATGATGCGCGTTCCGGCGGGCACGGTGACGGTGACGCCGATGTCGGCAAAGGTCAATCTGGCTTTGGCCACGAAAATTCTCCTGGTCGATTCACGTCACGCGTCTGCGGTGCCGTGAGCTTGGGGTTCAGAGCGGGGACACGGTGACATCGCCGTAGATCTGGGTCTGGCAGGCGAGGCGGCAGTGCTTGCCGGCGAAGTTCTCGCGCTGGATCATGGCCTGCAGCGATTCGAGGTCTTTGCAGTTGCGCCAGCCGCTCACCACCTCCTTGAAGTGCGCGAGCAGCGTGTCCTTTTCCAGCGAGGAGGGCTTGGACAGGTTCTCGGCGCCATCGAGTACCGCGAACACGCAACTGCCGCAATCGCCCTCGCGGCAGTTGTAGGCGATGTAGGAGCCGACCTTTTCCGAAATCTCGATGATGCGTGTGCCCACCGGCACGGTGACGGTGGCCGAGACGTCTGCAAACTTGACTTTCGCTTTTGCCATGATGGTGAATGCTCGTTAAGAGGGGTGCGTCGTGCGCAATGGGGTTGCGGCAAGGAAATGCGTCAGTCGATGGAGAGTTGCGACATGTCGATGTCGCGCGCCTTGGGCCTGCCCATGAGAAAGCTGCCGATGTCGCGGCCGTAGTCGCGGCAACTCTCCAGTTCCTCTTCACTGGGAATCAGTTTGATGCGCAGCCCGCCGACGGGAACGCGCATCTTCAGGCCGCGCAGGCGGTCTTCGATCATGCGCACGGCCTCGCCAGACCAGCCATACGAGCCAAAGGCGCCGGCCACCTTGCCCTTGACGTGGATCCTGGCGAATGAGGACAGCAGATCCCACACGGGTTTGACCGCGTCGCCATTGATGGTGGGAGAGCCGACCAGAATGGCGTCGGCGTCTTCCACCAGGTCGACAAAGGGTTCGACTTCCCCTCCTTCGAGGTCATACAGGGAGATGCGGAATCCGCCGATCTCTGCAGCCCCGTCGCGGATCGCCTCGGCCATATGCATGGTGTTGCGATAGGAGCTGATGTAGAAGATGAGCAGTGTCTTGTCGCTGCGGCCGCTGTCCAGGTGCAGCCTGGGCGTGGACAACTCGCGGTAGCGTGCGATGTAATCACGGGGACGATCCCGCAGGATGGGGCCGTGCGTTGGCGCGATCAAAGTGATGTGCAGCGGCTCGATCAAGTCCAGCGCATGCAGCACATGCTGTTTGAAGGGGCGCATGATGTGCGCGTAGTAATACTCGAAGGAAAAGCGGAAGTCGCCCACCCGGTCGTTGAACAATTGCTCGTCGCAGTGGTGGCAGCCAAACACATCCCCGGAGAACAGCACGCCCTCTTCCTCCAGAAAAGTGCACTGGGTATCGGGCCAATGCAGGTAAGGGGTGTTGAGAAAGCGCAGGGTGCGGTCCCCCAGGTTCACGGTGTCGTTCGTCATCACCGGGGTGTAGGCAATGGCGGTGTCGTTGAGCAGCGCCTTGAGCATGAGTTGCGCGGCTTCAGAAATGTAGAGCGTGGCGTTGACCGCGCGCCGCATGAGTTCGGGCAAGGCGCCGGAATGATCCGGTTCCAGGTGGTTGAGCACGATGGCCTTGATGTCCTCGTAGTTGGCCACCGCTTCCAAGCGGGCGAAGAACTGGTCGGCGCATTCCTCTTTCACCGTATCGATTACCGCGAGACCCGCCGATCCGCGCACCAGATAGGCGTTATAGGTCGTGCCGTTGGGCGTTTTGAGAATGACGTCGAAGGTGCGCATCTTGGGGTCGAGCGCGCCGACCCAATGCACCCGCGGGGTCACTTCGACAGGAAGCAGGCTATGGTCTCGCATGGCTTGGAATTCGCAAGCGAATAAGGGGACGTCTGCCGACTGGAGCGGGAGCATCGCGCCTTGGAGCGGCGCTCCACGTCCCCGTGCGGGTCATTTGAATCCGACGCCAGGCTCGCCGCTGAATTGAACCAGGATGTTTTCATCGCGCGGAATGAACTGGCAGGCCAGGCGATAGGTCGGCGGCAGGTCGTTGACTTCGGCGTCCTTGAGCTCCTGCTTGGTGATCAGGCCCTCCGCCACCAGGGTGCGGCGCTCCTTCTCGCTGAGCGCGTGCGCCATGCGCGGCTTGTCGTCGAGCGAGGTCACCTTGATGACGCAAGAGCCGCATTCGCCGTCTTCGCATTCAAACGGCAGGGGGATCTTGTTCTTTTTGGCGAGTTTGAGCACGCTGTGCGTGTCGCCCGCAATGGCGTAAACGGTGATGTCCTTTTCCATCAGTGGGGAGCTGAAGCAGATCGTGGCCATGAGTTTTCCTTTTCGAATGACGAAGTGAAGGGGGATTGGCGGCGACCGCCATCACGGCATTCCAAGCAACAGCCATGCCAAACCATGAAATCTGTCTAAGCTATTGTTTTGTATTGGGATATGCACCCCGCAGCAGAATTTTTGATCGGATGCGCGTTATCAATCGGACAGGCGCCTACCCATCTGCTACAGGACTCTGCCGAGTGCGGCGTCATTCATGTCGCAAAGCAGACAAAGCCGACAGGCGGCTTGGGCCGAAGCGGGTTTGTGATGAAACGGCCAGGAATTCATGGAGGACAAAAATCGCTAACTCATTGATATAAATCAAAAATAATGGCCGATGATGGCTGGCACGGTTTCTGCTGAAAGAGGGCGTGGCACAGTGAATTCCGACTGTGCCGAACCCAGGGGAGCCGTCTCATGTCAGTCATCGACAAACCGATCTATCTCGACTATGCCGCCACCACCCCGGTCGATCCGCGTGTCGTGCGGGCGATGGTGCCGTATCTGTATGAGCAATTCGGCAATCCGGCTTCACGCAGCCACGCCTTCGGCTGGGCGGCGGAGGAAGCCGTGGAAATCGCCCGCGAGCAGGTCGCGGCGCTGATCGGCGCCGATGCCCGCGAGATCGTCTGGACCTCGGGGGCGACCGAATCGAACAATCTGGCGATCAAGGGCGCGGCGCACTTTCATCAGGGCCGCGGTCGCCATATCGTGACGGTCAAGACCGAGCACAAGGCCGTGCTCGACGCCTGCCGTGAACTCGAACGCGAGGGCTTTGAAGTCAGCTATGTCGATGTCGGGCCAGACGGCCTGCTCGACCCCGCCGTGTTCGCCGCGGCGCTGCGGCCCGACACCATCCTGGCGTCGGTGATGTTCGTCAACAACGAGATCGGCGTCATCCAGGACGTGGCGACGCTGGGCACCCTGTGCCGGGCGCGCGGCATTCTGTTTCACGTCGATGCGGCGCAGGCCACCGGCAAGGTGGAAATCGATCTGACCGATCTGCCCATCGACCTGATGAGCCTGTCGGCGCACAAGACCTACGGCCCCAAGGGCATCGGCGCGCTCTATGTGCGGCGCAAGCCGCGGGTGCGCATCGCCGCGCAGATGCACGGCGGCGGGCACGAGAACGGCCTGCGCTCGGGCACGCTGCCCACGCACCAGATCGTCGGCATGGGCGAGGCCTACCGCCTGGCGCGCGAGACCATGCAGACCGAGAACGAGCGCATCCGCGCGCTGCGCGATCGCCTCTGGAGCGCGCTGTCGGCCATACCGGAAATCCGCGTCAATGGCGACATGCAGCAGCGCGTGCCGCACAACCTCAACGTCAGTTTCCAGTTCGTCGAAGGCGAATCGCTGCTGATGGGCATCAAGGGCGTGGCCGTGTCCAGCGGCTCGGCCTGCACCTCGGCCAGCCTGGAGCCCAGCTATGTGCTGCGGGCTCTGGGCCTGAGCGACGAAGTGGCGCACAGCTCGATCCGGTTTTCCATCGGGCGCTACACCACCGAGCACGAGGTGGATGCCGCCGCGCAGCGCATCAAGACCACGGTGGAGCGCCTGCGCGATCTGAGCCCGCTGTGGGACATGCATTGCAGCGGAATCGATCTGTCTGCCGTGCAGTGGGCCGAGCATTGAGCCGAACCTGGCGTTCAACCCCCATCAATCTTTTTTCACCTGACTCCCGGAGCCCATCATGGCCTATAGCGACAAAGTGATCGAGCATTACGAGAACCCGCGCAACGTCGGCGGCTTTGCGGCAAACGAGGCCGGGGTGGGCACTGGCATGGTCGGGGCGCCCGCCTGTGGCGATGTGATGAAGCTGCAGATCAAGGTCAACGCCGAAGGCGTGATCGAGGACGCGCGCTTCAAGACCTACGGCTGCGGCTCGGCCATCGCCTCGTCCTCGCTCGTCACCGAATGGGTCAAGGGCAAGACGCTGGACGAGGCGCTGTCGATCAAGAACACCGCCATCGCCGCCGAACTGGCCCTGCCGCCGGTGAAGATTCACTGCTCCATCCTGGCGGAAGACGCCATCAAGGCCGCAGTGGCCGATTACCGCACCCGGCTCGACGCCGCAGGCGCGACGCTGATCGAACACAACGCCTGCGCGCCCGCGGCGACGGGTCTGTCCGAAGCCGCCTGAGCTGCCCCCCGCTTCGGCGCTTTTTTCTCACATCGAGGAGTCTCACCATGAGTTCATGCAAGTCGCAAGGAGCCGCTTCGTCCTGCTCCACCACCCTGCCTGCGCCGCCCGCCGCGGCGATCGAACGTGCGGCAGGGGCCGATCCCATCCTCGTCACCGATGCCGTGGTCGAGAAAGTCACGCAGATGCTCGCCGAAGAGGGCGACAGCGCCATGTGCCTGCGCGTATTCGTCTCCGGCGGCGGCTGCTCGGGCCTGCAATACGGATTTTCCATCGAGGACGCGCCGGCGGAAAACGATGTGCTGGTGCAGCGCGGCGTCCTGTCCGTCGTGGTCGATCCGATGAGTCTGCAATATCTGGCGGGCGCCGAAATCGACTTTCAGGACGGTCTCGAAGGCGCGAACTTCATCATTCGCAACCCCAATGCCACCAGCACCTGCGGCTGCGGCAATTCGTTCTCGACCTGAGCCTTTGAGACAGGAGCAAGGCAATGAGTATTTCCGTCACCCCCAAGGCCGCGGCGCAGGTGCGCAAGGCCATCGACAAGCGCGGCGCCGGGCTGGGCCTGCGGCTGGCGATCAAGACCAGCGGCTGCTCCGGCTATGCCTATGCGCTGGAATTCGTCGATGCGGTCAACGACGACGACGCCTGCTTCGAAACCGAGGGCGTGACCATCGTCGTCGATCAGCGCAGCCTGCCGCTGCTCGATGGCACCCAGCTCGACTGGACGCGCGAAGGGTTGAACGAGGGTTTCCGCTTCCTCAACCCCAACGCCAGCGCCACCTGCGGCTGCGGCGAGTCGTTCGCCGTGTAATCCAACGGAAAGCCCGCGATGGCCCTGCTCCAGATCGCCGAACCCGGACGTTCCGCCGCGCCGCATCAGCACCGGCTCGCCGTGGGCATCGACCTGGGCACCACCAACTCGCTGGTGGCGACGGTGCGCAGCGGACAGGCGGTCGCGCTGGCCGACGCCGACGGCGGCATCCTGCTGCCGTCGGTGGTGCACTACGCCGCAGACGGGAGCGTGACCGTCGGCCATGCAGCGCGCGAGCGCCTGGCCGACGATCCGCACAACACCATCACATCGGCCAAGCGCTTGATCGGGCACACGGCAGACGAGCTCGCACCCGGCCTGGTGCACTACGGCCTGGTCGAGCAACCCGGCGCCGTGGCGGTGCGCACCGCGGCCGGCATCAAGTCTCCGAGCGAAGTCGGCGCCGAGGTGTTGCGCGCATTGAAGGCGCGCGCCGAAGCCGCGCTCGGCGGCGAGCTGGTCGGCGCCGTGGTGACGGTGCCCGCGTACTTCGACGAAGCGCAGCGCCAGGCCACCAAGGAGGCCGCGCGCCTGGCCGGTCTGCCGGTGCTGCGGCTGCTCAACGAACCCACGGCCGCCGCCGTGGCCTATGGCCTGGACCACGCGAGCGAAGGCGTGTTCGTGGTGTACGACCTCGGCGGCGGCACCTTCGACGTGTCCATCCTGCGTCTGACGCGCGGCGTGTTCGAGGTGCTCTCGACCCACGGCGATGCCATGCTGGGCGGCGATGATTTCGATCGTGCCATCGTCGATTGGTTCGTCGACCAAACCGGCGCCGACGCCTGGCTCGCCGGCGATGCCCCCCACCTCACCCGCGCCGCCCGCGCCGCCAAGGAAGGCCTCAGTGCGCAGGATCGCGCGGTGATGCAATGCGCCTGCGCCGACGGTTCGCTGCAAAGCGCCGCGCTCGATCGCAACACCTTCGAGGTCTTGAGCAAGGTCTTGATCGACCGCACCCTGCGCTGCGTGCGCCAGGCGCTCGGTGATGCTCAGTTGCATGCCGACGAGGTCGACGGCGTCATTCTGGTCGGCGGCGCCACCCGCATGCCGCAGGTGCGCCACGCCGTGGCCCGGCTGTTCGGCCGTGAGCCGCTGACGAATATCGATCCGGACCAGGCCGTGGCCATCGGCGCGGCGATCCAGGCCGATCAGCTCGCAGGCAACCGCGCGGCAAGCGACGACGGCCTGCTGCTGCTCGACGTCTGCCCCTTGTCGCTGGGCATCGAGACCATGGGCGGTCTGGTGGAAAAGATCATCCCGCGCAACAGCACGGTGCCGACCGCAAGGGCGCAGGATTTCACCACCTTCAAGGACGGGCAGACCGCCATGTCGCTGCATGTGCTGCAGGGCGAGCGCGATCTGGTGAGCGAATGCCGCTCGCTGGCGCGGTTCGAACTGCGCGGCATACCGCCGATGGTGGCCGGTGCGGCGCGCATCCGGGTCACGTTCCAGATCGACGCCGATGGTCTGCTGAGCGTGAGCGCGCATGAACAAAGCACCGGGATCGAAGCGCATATCGAGGTCAAGCCGAGCTACGGTCTGGGCAATGAACAGGTCACCGACATGCTGCGCGACGCCATGCACAGCGCCGAGGCCGACGCCGCGCTGCGCATGCTGCGCGAAGCCGAAGTGGACGCCCGCCGCCTGCTCGACGCCACCGACGCTGCGCTGCGCGAGGACGGCCGCGCCCTGCTCAGCAATGAGGAATACCGCGCCATCGTCCAGTGCATGCAGCAACTGGCCGATGTGCTGGAGCCGCTCGCCGCGGGCGAATCGCAGGACGGCGAGGCGCTGCGCCAGCAGCGCGATCTGTTGCAGCAAGCCAGCACCGCACTCAATCAGGCGACGACCGAATTCGCCGGGCGCCGCATGGATGCCAAAGTGCGCCAGGCGCTGGGCGGCATGCGCCTGGATGATGTGCCCTGCTGAGCGCCGGTTTCAGCCGATTTCACTCACCATCCAGCAGGGAAAGACCATGCCGCAGGCGATCGAAAGCATTCAGACCATGACGCAGGTGCAGGTGCTGCCGCATCCCGACCTCTGCCCCCAGGGCGCTGCGTTCGAGGCCAGGAAGGGCAAAACCCTGCTCGACGCCCTGCTCGATCAGGGCATCGCCGTGGAACACGCCTGCGAGAAAGTCTGCGCCTGCGCCACCTGCCACGTGCATTTGCGCGCCGGCGGCGACCAGGTCAAACCCGCTGACGAACAGGAAGAAGACCAGCTCGGCGCCGCCTGGGGGCTGGACGCGCAATCGCGCCTGGCCTGCTGCGTGCGGCTGAGCGACGCCCCACTGGTCGTGGAACTCCCCCGCCACACCCGCAACCACGCCCGCGAGCGCTGAATCAATCTCCCTCCCCACTCGTGGGGAGGGAGGGGTGGGGAAATGGCGAGAACAGGCCGTAATCTGCCCACTTCCAGATCCCCCTCCTCAAGTCCGACAGGCTCCTAGCGTCCACCGCCAGCGGGCGTGGAGTTTTTTTGCTCGGACAGCGTGCGCCACGCGCGCTTCGATCAAGCCCCGATATGGGAAAATGCCCATTCGAGGGGGGCGCAGAGTTTCGCCCGCAAATGACCTGGGGTCCCGTTGACAACACCGCAGCTTCTGACGCCGCACCAGAGCCAGTACTTCGCCTGGTTGCTGACCAGGCGCGCAGCAGGCGACTCGGTGGAGTCGCTGGCTTCGACCCTGGTCGATGCGCAAGTCGATCTGAATCCCCATCAAGTCGAGGCCGCGCTCTTCGCTTGCCGCAACCCCCTCTCACGTGGCGTGATCCTCGCCGACGAGGTGGGTCTGGGCAAGACCATCGAAGCCGGCTTGGTCATCTCCCAACGCTGGGCGGAACGGCGGCGGAAGGTGCTCATCATCGTGCCGGCGAACCTGCGCAAGCAATGGCACCAGGAGCTGCAGGACAAGTTCGGCCTGCAAGGGCTGATCCTCGAAGCCAAGAGCTACAACGCGATCCGAAAACAGGAGCGGCAGAACCCGTTCCTGTTCGCCTCCGGCCCGATCATCTGTTCCTATCAGTTCGCGAAGGCCAAGGCCGACGACGTCAAGGGCATCGCCTGGGACTTGGTCGTGCTCGACGAAGCGCATCGCCTGCGCAACGTCTACAAGACCGGCAACGTCATCGCCAGGACCCTCAAGGAGGCGCTCGCAAACGTGCATTCCAAGGCGCTCCTGACCGCGACGCCGCTGCAGAACTCTTTGCTCGAACTCTATGGGCTGGTCAGCTTCATCGACGACCGCGTGTTCGGCAACCTCGACAGCTTCCGCTCGCAGTTCACCGGCCGGGAGCAATCCTTCGGCAGCCTGCGTGAGCGGCTGGCCCCCCTCTGCAAGCGCACCCTGCGCCGCCAGGTTCAGCCCTACGTGTCGTACACCGCGCGCCGCGCCATCGTCCAGGAATTCACGCCGTCGAGCGAAGAGCAGGAACTTTCCAGGCTCGTCGCCGATTACCTGCGCCGCCCCAACCTCAAGGCCCTGCCCGAGGGTCAGCGCCAACTGATTTCGCTGGTGCTGTGGAAGCTGCTCGCCTCCAGCACGCACGCCATCGCAGGGGCGCTGGAGACCATGGCCAGACGCCTCCAGGGGGTGCTGGACGAAGCTCCCGTGGTTCCCGATCTGGCCGAAGAACTGGACGAGGACTACGAGTCGCTCGAAGAGACCGCCGACGAATGGGAAGACCAGGAGCTGGGCAGCAAGGCAGCGGGCCGCGATGAACGCGACGCCATCGCGCAGGAGATCGAGGAGCTGCGCCACTTCAAAACGCTGGCAACGAACATCCGCGACAACGCCAAGGGCCGCGCTCTGCTCACCGCGCTCGACCGTGCCTTTGCCGAACTCGATCGCTTGGGCGCGACCAGAAAGGCCATCCTCTTCACCGAGTCCAGGCGCACGCAGGACTACCTCCTCGATTTGCTCGCCGACACGCCCTACGGCGACGGCATCGTGCTCTTCAACGGCACCAACAGCGACGCGCGTGCGCAGGCCATCTACAAGGACTGGCTCAAGCGCCACCAAGGCACCGACCGCATCAGCGGCTCCAGGACCGCCGACACCCGCGCGGCCCTGGTCGAGCATTTCAAGGAGCGCGGCAAGGTCATGATTGCCACCGAGGCCGGAGCCGAAGGCATCAACCTCCAGTTCTGCTCGCTGGTCATCAACTACGACCTGCCGTGGAACCCGCAGCGCATCGAACAGCGCATCGGGCGCTGCCACCGCTACGGGCAGAAGCACGACGTGGTGGTGGTCAACTTCGTCGATCTCGGCAATGAGGCGGACCGCCGCGTCTACGAACTGCTGGAGCAGAAATTCCGGCTGTTCGATGGGGTATTCGGGGCCAGCGACGAGGTGCTGGGCGCCATCGGTTCGGGCGTCGATTTCGAGCGCCGCATCGCCGATATCTACCAGAACTGCCGCGACCCCGAGGAAATCCGGTCCCGCTTCGAGCAGCTTCGGCTCGACCTCTCCGGCGAGATCAACGAGGCGATGGTCAAGACCCGCCAGCTCCTGCTGGAGAACTTCGACGAGGAAGTGCAGGACAAGCTGCGCATGCGGGCCGAGGACAGCCGCAACACGCGAAGCAAATACGAACGCATGTTGATGGACCTGACCCGGGCGGAACTGGGCGACTGCGCCGCATTCGACGACGAGGGGTTCGATCTGCTTCGCCTCCCCTCTCCCGCAGGCGGGGACGGGGGTGAGGGTGATGTGCCACTCGGTCGCTACGAACTCCCCCGCCGCTCCGGCGACGCGCACCTATACCGCATCAATCATCCGCTGGCGCGATGGGGCATCGAGCAGGCCAAGGCTCGCGCACTCGACGGGGCTCGTCTCGTCTTCGACTACAACGCCTACGGCACCAAGATCAGCACGCTGGAGCCATATCGCGGCAAGGCCGGATGGCTCACCCTGAAACTGCTCGAAGTCGAGGCATTGGGCAATCGGGAGCAACACCTGCTGGTTGCCGCGGGCACGACCGACGGCGTCGTACTCGCGGAAGACGACCCCGAAAAGCTGCTGCGCCTGCCCGCCATCGAACTCCCCTCTCTCCTCGGGAGAGGGGCAGGGGGTGAGGGCATCCCGCCCGAGTTGCAAGCCGATGTCCAAGCCCGCAAGACTGTCCTGCTGCGCGACATCAACCAGCGCAACCTCGGCTACTTCGAGCAGGAAGTCCAGAAACTCGACGCCTGGGCGGACGACCTGAAGCTCGGTCTGGAGCAGGACATCAAGGAAATCGACCGCGAGATCAAGGAAGTGCGCCGCACCGCCGCGATCTCGCCGACGCTGGAAGAAAAGCTGTCCTGGCAGAAGCGGCAGCGCGAGCTGGAAGCCAAGCGCAGCAAGCTGCGCCGCGAGCTGTTCGCCCGGCAGGACGAAGTCGAAGCCCAGCGCAACGACCTCATCAATCAGTTGGAGGTGCAACTCCAGCAGCAGGTCGAGGAGCGCACGCTGTTCACCGTGGAATGGGAATTGCGATGAACCACACCCCAGCCCGACAACACGATGCTTTGGAGTCCTTGGCAGGACAGATTGCCGAGATCGTCCAACGGGCACGCAGCCATGTGCGCCAAAGCGTCAATCAGGCCATGGTGGTCTGCTACTGGGAAATCGGCCGTCTGATCGTGGAACACGAACAGCAAGGGCAAGCCCGCGCCGCCTACGGGCAACGGCAACTGGCCGCGCTCTCCGCTCGGCTGACAGACAGGTTCGGCAAGGGGTTCGATGTCAGCAACTTGCGCAACATGCGCCGGTTTTACCAGGCCTTCCCAATACGAGAGACGGTGTCTCCTGAATTGAGTTGGTCGCACTACAACGCATTGGCGCGGATAGACAATCCCGCCGCCCGCGACTGGTATCTGCGCGAATCTGTCAGCCAGAACTGGAGCGTGCGCGCGCTGGAGCGGCAAATCGGCGTGCTGTACTACGAGCGCCTGCTCGCCAGCAAGGACAAGGCCGTCGTCGAGACGCAAGCAAGGGAACAAACCGCGCCCCTGGCCGAAACCGCGAAAGATTTCTTGCGCGATCCCTATGTGCTGGATTTCCTGAACCTGAACGCCAGCTGCTTCCTGGAAGGCGATCTGGAACAGGCCATCATGGACAATCTGCAAAGCTTCCTGCTGGAACTGGGCCGGGGCTTTGCCTTCGTCGCCCGTCAGCAGCGCGTGAGTTTTGCCGACGAAGTCGAAGCCCAGCGCAATGACTTCATCAATTAGTTCGAGGTGCAGCTCCAGCAACAGGTCGAAGAGCGCACGCTGTTCACTGTGGAGTGAGAATTGGGATGAAAAGGTGGGAACGATGACCGCAACCAACTTCAACACCGAGAACCGCACCTATCGCCAACTGTTGGGTAACGGCCTTGTCTACCGCATCCCGCGTTTCCAGCGCGACTACTCCTGGGACGAGGAGCACTGGGAGGACCTTTGGGACGACATCGTCGGCACGCTGCCGGCCGATGGCGAACCCGCCCACTACATGGGCTATCTGGTGCTGCAAACCGGGGATAACCGCATTTTCGAGGTCATCGACGGCCAGCAGCGGCTCACGACCTTGAGCCTGATCGTGCTCGCCAGCATGCGTCTGCTCAACAAGCTGCCGGGTGCAGGCAGTCCGGCCGATGCCAATGCCAAGCGCCTGGAACAATTGCGCGCCACCTACATCGGCTATCTGGACCCCGTGACTCTGACCACCCGCAACAAGCTGGCGCTGAATCGCAACAACGACACCTACTACCGGGACTATCTCGTCACCCTCGCCGAGCATCTGCCGCAGCGCGGCTTTCCCGCGTCCACGCATGCCATGCGCAAGGGTTTCGAGTGGTTCGAGCGGCGTTTGCGCGATTGGGTCAAGACGGAAGCCGACGCCGGCATGGCGCTGGCGCGCTTCATCGACACCATGAGCGACAAGCTGTTTTTTACCGTCATCACGGTGGCCGACGAACTCAACGCCTACAAGGTATTCGAGACGCTCAATGCACGCGGTGTGCGCCTTTCCGCCACCGACCTGCTCAAGAACTATCTGTTTTCGGTGCTTGCCCGAGGCGGCGAATCGGCGCACGAACTGGACGAGCTGGAACGTCGCTGGGAGAACATGGTCGGGCGGCTTGGTCAGGAAAGTTTTCCCGATTTTCTGCGCATGCACTGGAACAGCCGCAACAGCTTCGCCCGACAGTCGGAACTGTTCAAAACCATACGCAACCGCATCGAGACCCGCGAGGCCGTATTTCAGCTTCTGCGCGAGATGGATGAGGACATCGACACCTATCTTGCGCTCAGCCAGCCCGAAGGATCGCAATGGCCTGCCTCGTGGAAGAAAAGCGCGCAGGATTTGCGCATGTTCTCTGTGCGCCAGCCTTATCCCATGCTCATGGCGGCCAGGCGGCGGCTGACCGATGGGGACTTCGAGGCGCTGCTGCGCGCCACTGTCGTCATCGCCTTTCGCTACAACGTCATCGGCTCCCAGCACACCAGCGAGCAGGAACGCATCTACCACACTGTCGCCCTCCGGCTGCACCGGGGCGAGGCACAGTCGCTCGGTGACGTGCTGGAAGCGCTGCACCCCGTGTACCGGAGTGATGAAGCCTTTCGCGCCGACTTCGCCGAAAAGAGCATCAAGACCACCCAGAGCCGCAACGCCAAGATCGTGCGCTATGTCCTGAGCAAGCTGGAGCGGCAGGCCGGGGGCATCGACTTCGACCCCGAGTCCGCGAGTTACACCATCGAGCACGTGCTGCCCCAGTCGCCGCAAGCAGGCTGGGAGGCGTTTTCCGATCGCGATTTGGAGAACTTCGTTTATCGGCTGGGCAATATGGTCATGCTGGAAGCGGGCAGGAACAAGGACATCGCCAACCGACCCTACGCCGAAAAGCGGCCGGTGCTCGCCGCCAGCGGGTTGACGCTCACCCGCTCGCTCGCCGAAGAAAACGCCGAATGGAATCCCGAGCGCGTAGAGGCACGCCAGCAGCAATTGGCCCGGCTCGCCACGGCCGTCTGGCGCATCGCGCAATTGAGTTGAAACCCCCATGAACAAACAAAAACTCGAACTCACCTGGATCGGCAAGGAGAAGCGGCCCAGGCTGGAGCCGCGCATTCTGCTCGAAGAGCCTGAGAAGTCGTATCACGCCAGGCATCGGGTGACGGAGAACGACCTCTTCGACAACCGGCTGATCTTTGGCGACAACCTGCTGGCGTTGAAGGCGCTGGAGGCGGAGTTTGCGGGCCGGGTGAAGTGCGTGTTCATCGACCCGCCGTACAACACCGGCAGCGCGTTCACGCATTACGACGACGGGCTGGAGCACTCGATCTGGCTGGGGCTGATGCGCGACCGGCTGGAGATCATCCGGCGACTGCTGACGGAGGATGGGTCGTTGTGGATCACCATTGACGACAACGAGGCGCATTACTTGAAGGTGTTGTGTGATGAGGTGTTTGGGCGGGCGAATTTTGTTTCTACTGTCATTTGGCAGAAGAAGTACGCACCGAAATCCGACTCTAAGTACTTCTCGAACTCTCATGACTTCGTGCTCGTTGTCGCCAAAGACTTGACCAGGTTCAATCTTGGACGGTTGCCGAAGACTGAGAAGCAAACTGGTCGATATACGAATCGGGACAACGACCCTCGTGGGCCCTGGAAAGCGAGCGATGTTCTGCGCAACGAAGCACGCGACTATGCGATTTTCCCTGTCACGTTGCCTTCTGGTCGGGAGGTCTATCCACCGTCTGGTACAAGCTGGCGCTACACGAAGGAGAAGTTCGCCGAGTTGATAGCAGACAACCGCATCTGGTTCGGTGTGGAAGGCGATGCACGCCCCGCATACAAGCGATTCCTGTCAGAAGTTACTGACACGATTCCAAGCACCACCATCTGGCCCTACGATGAAGTTGGTCACAACGACGAGTCGAAGAAGGAAATGCGGGCGTTGTTTGGTGAAAATCTCTTTGACACGCCGAAGCCGGAGCGACTTCTTGAGCGTGTCCTGATGTTGGCCACCAACCCTGGCGACCTCGTCCTCGACTCCTTCGCCGGCTCCGGCACCACGGGTGCGGTCGCGCACAAGATGGGCCGTCGCTGGATCATGGTCGAGCTGGGCGAGCACTGCCACACCCACATCATCCCGCGGCTGAAGAAGGTGATCGACGGCGAGGATCAGGGCGGCATTTCCAAGGCGGTGGGCTGGCAGGGCGGCGGCGGTTTCCGCTATTACAAACTCGCACCGACGCTGATCGTCAACGACCGCTGGGGCAACGCGGTCATCAACCCGGCGTACAACGCGGCGCAACTGGCCGAGGCGCTGGCCAAGCTGGAGGGCTTCAGCTATGCGCCGTCCGAGGTGCACTGGTGGCAGCACGGCCATTCCAGCGAGCGGGATTTCATCTACGTCACCACGCAGAACCTGTCCGCTGAGCAGTTGCAGGCGCTGGCCGATGAAGTGGGCAGCGAACGCAGCCTGCTGGTGTGCTGCGCGGCCTTTCGCGGCGTAACGGCGGCGCAGGCCTCGCAGCGCTGGCCGAATCTGACGTTGAAGAAGATTCCGAAGATGGTGCTGGCCCGCTGCGAGTGGGGGCACGACGACTACAGCCTGAATGTGGCCAATCTGCCGATGGCGGCGCCGCAGCCGGAGACGCCCTCACCCCAACCCTCTCCCGGAGGGAGAGGGAGCAAAACAGGCAGGGCGGTCAGCGGCACGGCTGACCTGTTTGGCGATGGCGGGGAGGACGGGGCATGAGCCGGAACCTTGCAGGCATTCCGGCGGATTACGCCGCCAAGCCAAACACTGAAATTGTGCAGCAGGCTGCTGCATGAATGCCTTTTTCCCGATGGCGATGGCAAAAAGGCGCTTGAATCGATTCGAGGAGGCGATATGAATCGCGAACAAGCATTGAGGCTTTTGGCTCAAAGCAAACCCACCTTGGCAACCCGCTACGGCGTGACCCGCCTGGCGCTGTTCGGCTCCACGGCGCGCAACTCGGCCCGGGCCGATAGCGATATCGATGTACTGGTCGATTTCGATGGGCCTGCAACATCCGCACGATATTTCGGTGTGCAGTTTTATTTGGAGGATTTATTGGGGCGCCCGGTCGATCTGGTCACGGCAAAGGCGCTGCGCAAGGAGCTGCGTCCCTACATCGAGCGGGAGGCGCTGTATGTCTGAAGCTCCGCCGCGCGAGTGGCGTTTCTACCTGGAAGACATGATCGGCTTTGCCGAAAAGGTGCTGGTTTATACCCAGGGTCTCGATCAGGCAGGCTTCGAGGCCAGTGGACTGAACTACGATGCCACGCTGCGTAATCTGGAACTGATTGGCGAAGCGGCAACGCATATTCCAGAACCGGCGCGACAGGCTCACCCGGAGATCCCGTGGCGCATGGTCATTGCCACTCGCAATCGCCTGATTCATGGCTATCTCGGCATCGATAACGATACCTTGTGGAGCATCATCCAGGATGATGTGCCGAAGCTGCTGCAACAACTGAAATCGATGCGGGAGAAGTCGGAATGAATCGGGTGTTTCATCACATCAGTGGCCGCCTGTCGCTGCGCCCGCCGCAGGCGGAATCGCTGGTGCATCTGGCGCGTGCCATCGAGGCCGCGCCGGAACTGCTGGAGCACGGCAAGGATGCATCGGCGGTGCTCGCCACGCTGAAAGCACTGTTCCCCACGCTGGAAGACTTCGAGCGCGAATTCCCCTCGCTGTGCTTCGCACTGGCCACGGGGGTGGGCAAGACGCGGCTGATGGGGGCCTTCATCGCCTATTTGCATCTGGCGCACGGCATCAACAACTTCTTCGTGCTTGCGCCCAACCTGACGATCTACAACAAGCTGATCACGGATTTCACGCCCAATACACCAAAATATGTCTTCAAGGGTATTGGCGAGTTCGCTATCAACGCGCCGAGAGTCATCACCGGCGACAATTACGACCAGCAGAACATCAGCGGGGGCGAGCTGTTCGGCGAAGTACGCATCAACATCTTCAACATCTCCAAGATCAACTCCGAGGTGCGCGGCGGCAAGGAACCGCGCATCAAGCGCATGCGCGAAGTGCTGGGCGACAGCTATTTCAACCATCTCGCCAACCTGCCCGACCTGGTGCTGCTGATGGACGAGTCGCACCGTTACCGGGCGCAGGCGGGAATGCGGGCGATCAACGAGCTGAAGCCGCTGTTCGGTCTGGAAGTGACGGCGACGCCGTTCGTCGAGTCCAGCCGTGGGCCGGTGCCGTTCAGGAACGTGGTGATGGACTACCCGCTCTCAAGGGCGATGGAGGATGGCTTCGTCAAGGAGCCTGCCGTGGTCACCCAGCGCAACTTCATTGCTGCGGCGCACACGCCCGAGGAGATCGAGAAGATCAAGCTGGAAGACGGCGTGCGCCTGCACGAGACGACCAAGGTCGAGCTGCTCACCTATGCCCGCGAGAACTTTGTTCCGCCGGTCAAGCCCTTCATGCTCGTCATCGCTCGCGATACCACGCACGCGGGGCAACTCAAGGCCTTGATCGAGTCCGATGCCTTTTACGAGGGACGTTACGCGGGCAAGGTGATTCAGGTCGATTCCAGCCGCACCGGCGCGGAGGAAGAGGAGATGATCACGCGCCTGTTGGCCGTGGAGAGCGTGGATGAGCCGACCGAGATCGTCATCCACGTCAACATGCTCAAGGAGGGCTGGGACGTGACCAACCTTTACACCCTCGTGCCGCTGCGCGCCGCCAATGCGCGCACACTGATCGAGCAGAGCATCGGGCGCGGCCTGCGTCTGCCCTACGGCAAGCGCACCGGTGTGGCGGCGGTGGATCGCCTGAACATCGTCGCCCACGACAAGTTTCAGGAGATCATCGACGAGGCCAACCGCGGCGACTCGCCGATTCGGCTGAAGCAGGTCATCCTCGATGCGCCGTCCGGCGATGACAACAAGGTCAGCGTGCAGGTCGAGTCGGGGGCGGCGGCGCGTCTCGGTTTGACGGGAGCACCGGTCGTGATCACGGGGGCTTCAAGCACTGACAACGGAGCGGAAATCCCTGTGCCCGAGCCGGTGTTCACCACGGAGGCAGAGAAGCAGGCCGCGCGCGTGGTCATGGACGTCATCGGCAAGTACGAGGTCAAGCGCGATCTGGTGCCCACCAGCAGCGCGCTACTGAAACCCGAGGTGCAATCGGCGCTCCTCGCGGAGGTGGCCGAGCGGTTGAAGCCCCTGCAAGGCGAATTGCTGGCGGGCGTGGACGCATCCGCTCCCGCGCTCGACCTGGTTGCCGTGGTGGCCAAGACCACCGAGATCGTGGTGCAGCAGACCATCGACATCCCGCGCATCGCGGTGGTGCCGACCGGCGAGGTCACGACCGGCTTCCGCGCCTTCAAGCTGGATGTGAGCCAGCTCCATCTCCAGCCGGGGAGCCACGAGATCGTCGGGCAGATGCTGCGCAGCAACGAGCAGTTCACCCTGGCCGCCGAGGTCGGGCTCAAGGAGAAGCGCCCGGAGGACTACATCGTCCACGCGCTGGTGGACTTCGATGACGTCGACTACTTCACCCACGCCGACCTCCTCTACGACCTCGCAGGTCAGATGGTGCAGCACCTGCGCGGTTATCTGTCCGAGATTGATGCCATCAGCGTCCTCGATCGTGACCGCCGCCTGATCGCACGGGAAATCCACGCGCAGATGATGGCGCATTTCTGGGAAGATGCGACCGAGTACGAGGTGCAGGTCAGCCGCGGCTTCACCGAACTCAAGCCCTGCAACTACACCGCCACCGCAGGCCAGACGGCCCACCACTTCCGGGAGACCGTGCCTGATCCCGGCCGCATCAAGCAGATGCTCTTCGGTGGCTTCGCGCGTTGCCTGTACCCGCTGCAGAAGTTCGACTCGGATACCGAACGGCGCTTCGCCATCCTCCTGGAGCGCGACGCGATGAAATGGATCAAGCCCGCGAAGGGGCAGTTCCAGATTTACTACAAGCTCGGCACCGCGCAGCCGGAATACATCCCCGACTTCGTGGCCGAAACGGATGCGGCGATTTTGATGGTGGAGACCAAGGCACGCGCCGACATCGACACGCAGGAGGTGCAGGCCAAGGCCGCTGCCGCCATGCGCTGGTGCAAGTACGCTTCCGATCACGCGGCGAACGTAGGCACCAAGCCCTGGAAGTACCTGCTGCTGCCGCATGACGAGGTCGACGAGTCGAAGCGGCTCGTCGATTACCTGCGCTTCCAGCCGGATGAAAGCGGGTCAGGAAACCAGCCGCGGGCCGGTACTGCGTGAGGCTCGACTTGTCGGCAAACCGACAAAACCCACATCGGCCAAACCCGCCGTCTAGCCTGAAAACATCCAATAAATCAAGCGGTTGGAAAATGCCAGGTGATGGCATAGGTTTTGCTCAGTAGGCATCGACAACCTGGGAGAAGTCGATGAACACACTGGCCACCCGAACGATCACCATCAATGACACCACACTGCGCGACGGTGAGCAGACTGCCGGTGTGGCCTTCGCCGACGAGGAAAAGCTCAGCATCGCCCGCGCGCTCGACCAGGCTGGCGTGCCGGAAATGGAGATCGGCATTCCCGCGATGGGGCCACGCGAGATCGACCTCATCCGCGCCATCGTCGGCCTGGGGCTCAAGGCGCGCACCATGGTCTGGGCGCGCATGTGCGAGTCCGATCTGACCGCGGCGGTGTCGTGCGGGGCCGACATCGTGCATCTGTCCATACCGGTGTCCGACATCCAGATCGAGCGCAAGCTCGGGCGCAACCGCGACTGGGTGCTCGATGCCATCTATCGCCATGTGCGGTTTGGCCGCACGCTGGGCAGCCAGATCAGCGTGGGGTTTGAAGATGCCTCACGCGCCGATGCGGATTTCCTGCTGTGTGCCGCGCAGGCGGCGCAGCAGGCGGGCGCGATCCGCCTGCGCTACGCCGACACCCTCGGCGTGCTCGACCCGTTCACCACCTTCGAGCGCATCGCCCAACTGCGCGCGGCGGTCGATCTGGACATCGAGATGCATGCGCATGACGATCTCGGCCTGGCCACGGCCAATACCCTGGCCGCGGTGCGCGCCGGGGCGACGCACGTCAGCACCACGGTCAACGGCCTGGGCGAGCGCGCCGGCAATGCGCCGCTGGAGGAAGTGGTCATGGCGCTGCGCCATCTGCACGGCGTGGAATGCGGCGTCGCCACCGACACGCTGCCGCAGATTTCCGCTCTGGTGGCCAAGGCCTCCGGTCGTCCGGTTGCCGCGGGCAAGAGCATCGTCGGCGCGGCGGTGTTCACCCACGAGTCGGGCATCCATGTGGACGGTCTGCTGAAAGACCCGAGCAACTATGAAGGCTTCGACCCCGCCGAACTGGGGCGCAGCCACCGCACCGTGCTGGGCAAGCACTCCGGCGCGCATGCGGTGCGGCATGGCTATGAACAGATCGGCATCGAACTCCGGGAAGACGATGCCGGCGAACTGCTCGGCCGCATCCGCCAGCACGTCAGCGCGACCAAGAGTCCGCCGGAACGGGAAGATCTGCTGCGTTTCTATCGTGAGGCGCTCGCCATCGGCTTGAACGAAGTCGGCATCTGAACGGCCGTCCGCGTTCGCCTGCCGCCTCACCGTTCCAACCTCACGCCATCCACCCCATTCAGACCTGTCAGGAAGCATGCCATGAACGACCTCATCATTCGCCTCAAGCAACTCTCCAGCGCCGAAGAGTTTCTGCAGTTTTTCGGCGTGAGTTATGACGAGCACGTGGTTCATGTCAACCGCCTGCACATCCTCAAGCGCTTCTACCAATACCTGCACAAGGCGCAGGGGCTGGCCGATCTGAACGAGGTGGAGATGTTCACCCGCTACCGCGAGCTGCTGGCCCAGGCCTATCAGGACTTCGTGCATTCCAGCGCCGTACAGGAAAAGGTGTTCAAGGTGTTCCAGGACGCCGAAGGCCAGCAGCGGGTGTCGTTGACCTCGCTGCGTGACCGGCTTGCGCAGCGGCGCAGCGACAGCGCCTCACCCGCGAAGCAGGCGGCTTGAACCGGACCGGCGGGAGACCCTCATGCACATCGTCGTCTGCATCAAGCAGGTTCCGGATTCGGCGCAGATCCGCGTCCATCCGGTGACCAACACCATCATGCGCCAGGGCGTCCCGGCGATCGTCAACCCCTACGACCTGTTCTCGCTGGAAGAGGCGCTTCGCCTGAAGGACCAGTTCGGCGGCCGCGTCACGGTGCTGAGCATGGGGCCGCCGCAGGCCGAGGATGCGCTGCGCAAGTGCATCTCGTACGGCGCCGACGACGCCGTGCTGGTGACCGACCGCGCCTTCGCCGGCGCCGACACCCTGGCGACTTCGTATGCGCTGGCCTCGGCAATCCGCCAGATCGCGCGCGAGCAGGCGGTCGACATGGTGTTCGCCGGCAAGCAGACCATCGACGGCGACACCGCGCAGGTCGGCCCGGGAATCGCCAAGCGCATGGATCTGCAGTTGCTGACCTATGTGTCGCGCATCGTCGAGGTCGATCCGGTGGCGCGCAGCATCACCGTCGAGCGCCGCGCCGAAGGCGGGGTGCAGGTGCTGCGCACCGCGCTGCCCTGCCTGGTGACCATGCTGGAAAACAGCAACGAGCTGCGCTTCGCCACCCTGCCGGCGATGATCCACGCCGCCGCCTATCCGGTGCGTCGGTGGGATAAGGTCGCCGCCGGAATCGAGGACCTGGGCAAGATCGGTCTCAAGGGCTCGCCCACGGTGGTGAGCAAGGTGTTCGGCCCGACGCCGCGCAGCGACAAGGCCGAGATGCTGTCGGCCGACACCGCCGAGCCGCGCGACATCGCCCTCAACCTGGTGCAGATGATTTTCACCCGCCAGCCGGCGCTCGAAGCCGATCTGATCGCCGCGGCATCCGCCTGACATCGCACGCAAACGAGGCAACGCCATGAACGACACCGTCAAGAAGCCCGCGGGACGCGGACGCAATCTGGAACTGCCCGAACACCTCAAGTCGTACAAGGGGGTGTGGGTGTTCATCGAACACGACCGCGGCCACGTCCATCCGGTGAGCTGGGAACTGCTCGGCGCCGCGCGCAAGCTGGCCGACGCTCTCGGGGTGACGGTCTCCGGGGTGCTGATGGGCGGCCCCGACGAGGCGCTCGACGATTTCGCCCGCGACGCCTGGGCCTATGGCGCCGACCGCTGCCACCTGGTGCGCGACCCGGCGCTCAAGGGCTACCGCAACGAGCCATTCACCCGCGCGCTGACCGAACTGGTCAACCGCCACCAGCCCGAAATCGTGCTGCTCGGCGCGACCACCATGGGCCGCGACCTGGCCGGATCGGTGGCGACCACGCTGCAGACCGGGCTGACCGCCGACTGCACCGAACTCAACATCGACCCGGCGACGCGCGCGCTGGCCGCCACCCGCCCGACCTTCGGCGGCTCGCTCTACTGCACCATCATGACCCTGGCCTACCGGCCGCAGATGGCGACGGTGCGCCCGCGGGTGATGCCGCTGCCGCGCCGCGACGCGTCGCGCAGCGGCACGCTGGTCGAGGACGCCGTCCATCTGGTCGAAGCCGACATCGTCACCAAGCTGATCGAGTTCATCCCCGATGCCAGCCGCAACAGCGTCAACCTCACCTACGCCGACATCATCGTCGCCGGCGGCAAGGGGCTGAAGAACGCCGACAACTTCGGCCTGGTGTGGGACCTGGCGCGGGTGCTCGGCGCCGAAGTCGGTGCCAGCCGGCCGGTGGTGCATGCGGGCTGGGTCGAGGCCGAGCGCCAGGTCGGGCAGTCGGGCAAGACGGTGCGGCCCAAGCTCTACATCGCCGCCGGAATTTCCGGCGCGGTGCAGCACCGCGTCGGCATGGAAGGCGCCGACCTGATCGTCGCGATCAACACCGACCCGAACGCGCCGATTTTCGATTTCGCGCACATCGGCGTGGTCGGCAACGCGATGCAGATCCTGCCGGCGCTGACGCGGGCGCTGCGCGCGCACATCGACAGCCGAGCTGTCCGCGCCGCCTGAGGCCGTCCCAACCGGAGCAAGCACCATGAACGTCAACAAGAATTTCGATGCCATCGTCGTCGGCGCCGGACCCTCGGGCAATGCCTGTGCCTACACCCTGGCCAAGGCCGGGCTGAAGGTGCTGCAGATCGAGCGCGGGGAGTATCCGGGGTCGAAGAACGTGCAGGGCGCCATCCTCTACTCCGACGCGCTCGAGCGCATCATCCCCGACTTCCGCGAAGACGCGCCGCTGGAGCGTCACATCATCGAGCAGCGCATGTGGGTGCTCGACGACGCCTCGTTCATCGGCACCCATTTCCGCAGCGACGACTACAACAAGCCGCCGCACAACCGCTACACCATCCTGCGCGCGCAGTTCGACAAGTGGTTCTCGTCCAAGGTGCGCGAGGCAGGCGCCCTGCTGATCTGCGAGACCACGGTCGAGGAACTGCTGCTCGACGCCGACCGCGTCATCGGCGTGCGCTGCGACCGCCTGGGCGGCGAGGTCTATGCCGACGTGGTCGTGCTCGCCGACGGCGTCAACTCGACGCTGGCGCGCAAGGCTGGGTTCCACGGCGAGATCAAGGCCAAGGAAGTCGCGCTGGCGGTGAAGGAAATCCTGTTCCTGCCCGAAGAGGTGATCCAGCAGCGCTTCAACGTCAAGGGCGACGAAGGCGTGGTGATCGAGCTGGTCGGCAAGGTGACCGAGGGCATGGTCGGCACCGCCTTCCTCTACACCAACAAGGAGTCGCTGACCATCGGCATCGGCTGCATGCTCGACGGCTTCAAGTCCAACCCCAACCGCACCACGCCTTACGCACTGCTGGAAAAGCTCAAGCGCCATCCGTCGATCGCCCCGCTGATCGAGGGCGGCGAGATGAAGGAATACTGCGCCCACCTCATCCCCGAGGGCGGATTCCACGCCATTCCCAAGCTCTACGGCACCGGCTGGATGATCGTCGGCGACTCCGGCGGTTTCGTCAACGCCGCGCACCGCGAGGGATCGAATCTGGCGATGACCACCGGGCGCCTGGCCGCCGAAACCATCATCGAGGCGCGCGCCGCCGGACTGCCGATGAGCGAGAAAACGCTGCGCGCGTACAAGGACAAGCTCGACGCCAGCTTTGTGATGAAAGACCTGCACAAGTACCGCGACATGCCCGAGGTGCTGCACGCCAATCCGCAGTTCTTCACCACCTATCCCGAACTCGTCAACCGCGCGGCGCAGACCATGCTCACCGTCGACGGCGACGACAAGAAGACCAAGGAACGCGAGATTTTCAAAAGCTTCCGCGGCTCGCGCGGGGTCGCCGGGCTGCTCGGCGATGCATTCAAACTGTGGAGGGCATTTCGATGAGCGCCATTTCAGTCAATGTCGAGGAAAAACTTTTCCAGAACCGCTATCGGGTCGATCACGGTCGGCCGCACATCCGCATCAGGCAGCCCGAGATCTGCAGCAATGAGTGCGTCAGCCAGGCCTGCACCTATATCTGCCCGGCCTCCTGCTATACGGCCGAAGGCAACGGCACCGTCACGCTGATCACCGACGGCTGCCTCGAATGCGGCAGTTGCCGGGTGATCTGCACCGAGTACCACAATGTCGACTGGGAATACCCACGCGGTGGGCATGGCATTTTGTTCAAATTCGGCTGAATGGATGCAGTGGCATCGCCATCGCCATCGTGGAGAATGCAGGCTTGGCATGAAATCTGCATTTCTCACGAGGACAGGTGAAGCCCCATTGCTTGCTTGCACCGCAGCGGAGCAGGGCGGAGACCTTGGTGCCGATCCTGTGCCACCGTTGTGCCGTTGCGCGGCAGGAGGCGCACCATGAATCAGACTGCCTATCGGCAACGCTCCCATGTGGAGCTGATCACCATCTACGAGGTTTGCCGCATTCTGGGCGCTTCGCTCGACATCGACCGCACGTTCCGCGAAACGCTCAATGTGCTTGCCGCGTATCTGGGCCTCTCCCGGGCCATGATCGTCCTTGCCGACGATGAAGGCCAGTTGCGCCTGCACAGTGCGGTGGGCATGAGCGACGAGCAGATTGCACGCGGGCAATGGCAGTCGGGCGAAGGCATGGTAGGAGGCGTCTATGCCAAAGGCTTGCCGATGACCGTGCCCGATGTGAGCAATGCGCCCGAGTTCATCGACCGCACCGGCGCCTTCACCGCGCCGAGCGGGCGTATGATGGCGCTGATCGTCGTGCCGCTGAAAACCGAGCGCGGCAAGCTCGGCGTGCTCGCGGCGCAGCGCGAGGTCGAGGGCGCTGCGCGCCTGTCCGACGATCAGCGCCTGCTCACCATGGTGGCCACCCTGCTGGCGCAGGCGGTGTTGATGCACAACGCCGTGAGTCAGGAACACGAGCGCCTGCAGCTCGAAGCCACGCGGCTGCAAAAGGCGCTGCAGACCGCCCCGGTCGGGCGCTACAGCCTGGAAAACGTCATCGGCATCTCGCAGCCGATGCAGCAGGTGTTTGCCGAAGTGCATCAGGCCGCGCCGTCGCGCGCGACCGTGCTGCTGCGCGGCGAGAGCGGCACCGGCAAGGAGGCCATCGCCCGCGCGCTGCACTTCCTGTCGCCGCGCAAGGACGGCCCCTTCATCAAGGTCAACTGCGCCGCGCTGACCGAGTCGCTGCTGGAGTCTGAACTCTTCGGCCACGAAAAGGGCGCGTTCACCGGCGCCGCGGGCGAGCGCAAGGGACGCTTCGAGCTGGCGCACGGCGGCACGCTGTTCCTCGACGAGGTCGGCGACATCTCGCCGGCGTTCCAGGCCAAGCTGCTGCGCGTGCTGCAGGAGCGCGAGTTCGAGCGCGTCGGCGGCAGCCGCCCGATCAAGGTCGACGTGCGGCTGATCTGCGCGACCAACCGCGACCTGGAGAAGATGGTCAAGCGTGGCGAATACCGTGCCGACCTTTACTACCGCATCAACGTGGTGTCGATCTTCCTGCCGCCGCTGCGCGAGCGCCGCGAAGACATCCCGCCGCTGGTGGCGCACTTCGTCGACCGCTTCAACAAGGAGAACCGCCGCGGGCTCAAGGTCAGCCCCGACGCGATGAAGGTGCTCTACAACTGCTACTGGCCGGGCAATGTGCGCGAACTGGAGAACTGCATCGAGCGCACAGCGACCATGGCGCAGGGCGACGTGATCCGCGACGCCTCGTTTCCGTGTCGGCACAATCGCTGCCTCACCCAGACCCTGCACTTCGTGGCGAAGGAGGATGCGGTGTCGGCAGCCATTTCCATTGCACCTGCCCCGGCTGCCGCGCCGCTGCAGCCGCAAGATGCCGCCGAATCCTTCGGTGAACGGCCGGCCGAGCCGGTGCGCATCGGGCCGACCGCGCAGATCGCCACGCCTGCCCGTCAATATGGCAACGAACCGCCGCAAGGCGAGCGCGAGCGTCTGATCTGGGCGATGGAGCAATGCGGCTGGGTGCAGGCCAAGGCCGCGCGCCTGCTCAAGGTCACGCCGCGCCAGCTTGGCTACGCCTTGCAGAAACACCTGATCGAAGTGCAGAAATTATGAGCGCCATGCCGCAGAGTGATTACTTCCGCCTCGCCGAGGCCATGCTCGCCGCCGTGGAGGCGGCTGCGGACAAGGCCGATGTCGACACGCGCCGCGATGGCGCCGTGCTCACGCTCACCCTCGACAACAAGGAGCGCATCATCATCAACCTGCAGGCGCCCCTGCAGGAGCTGTGGCTGGCGAGTCAATCGGGGGCGCATCATTTCCGCTGCTCCGCGCAGCAGTGGCGAGATACGCGCACGGGGCAGGGCTTTGCGGCCCTGCTCCAGGCCGCGGTGACCGCGCAGGGCGGCCCGGATCTGCAATTGGGCTGATCCTCTCGCTTCGCTTGTGGCGACTCATGAGAAAACGCAGGGCCGCCCCAAGTTTTCTCATCCCCCTCGGGGGGCGGGTCGGCTCGCCGACCCTGGGGGCGCTCATGAGAAAACGCCGGGCCGCCCCAAGTTTTCTCATCCCCCTCGGGGGGCGGGTCGGCTCGCCGACCCTGGGGGCGCTCATGAGCGCCGGGATTGTCATCACGGCACCCGTTGGGCCGCATGCTTCACTCTCAAAATCTCGACGATGCGCGCCTCGTCCAGCACGCGATAAAAAACGAGGTAGTTCGGATGCGCGACCAGTTCGCGCAGGATGGTCGGCAAGCCGGGCCTTCCTGCGCGGCCAAGTTTCGGATGCTGCGCAAGCGGCAACACTTTGGCGCGCAGCGCCTGGCCGAATTCCTCGGCTCTGATCGGGTTGTCCTGGGCGATGTAGTCAACGATGTGGTCTAGGTCGGCCTCGGCAATCGGTCGCCAGACGATGCGATAAGGGGTCTTTGGCTTCGCCAGCCGATTCATGCCCGTTTCGCTCCTGCGGCCTTGTGGCGTGCAATGCGGGCATCCATCCGGGCCATGACTTCATCGTGTGGAATGCTGGGCCGTGGGTCGTCGAGAGCTTCCTGAATCTCGGCGGCCAGCCACTGGTTATAGGCGGCGGCTTGGTGTGCGCTTCGCATGGCCTCGGCGCGGCTCTGCCGACTGCGGGTCATGTCCTTCTGCTCGGGGTTCCAGTCGGTGGCGTCGATCTGCGCAACGGCAATGCCCACGTCACGCAAGACGATCAGTGCGGAAGTGGGATTGCCAAAGCGGCGCGGCTCCGTGGTGCGGGCCTTCACCAAGAAGGCGTCCTGGCCGCTGCGGGTGGCGATTGCGACGAAGAAGCCGCCGCCCTGCGCTTTCAGGGTGACGCCCGTCACGCCGCCGGCGCTGGCCGTGGCGCGTAGCTGCTCTAAGGTCATGCTCTGCATGGTGCGCTCCTTTATCAAACGATGTTACTTAAAAATGTTTAGTGTGCATGATGGATAGAACACATGCAAGCGGTCGTCCAGTATCCGCGCCAGACCAGACCTGTCGGTCGATTTGACCGACACCCTGCCTTCGTGCTGTTGGCCTGCGGACTTCGGTATGCCGCCCCTTGCCGAAGCCTCGCAAGGACTTCGCGTTCATGCGCTGTGTTCGTCGCAAGCCGACAGGCCCGCTGTCGCCTTTGTCGTTAAGGCAACATCCCTGCGGCGACGCAAGTCATTGAAAAACAAGGAAATGCATCCTGGCACGGGTCTCGCTATGCAGTGGTCGAACCACCAACTGACGAGGTACCCGATGAACGCTCCAACCGCCACCGTCGCCCTGGGTGATCTGCTGCGCACCAAGCGGGCTGTTTCCATGACCCTGCCCGAGGCCGGAGGCGGCTGCTCCAGTGCGGGTGGCGACGGCAAGGCGAGCTGCGGCTCCTCCGGCGGCCCGGACGACATGCCGCCCGAGATCTGGGACAAGGTGAAGAACCACCCCTGCTATTCCGAGGAGGCGCATCACCACTTTGCCCGCATGCACGTGGCTGTCGCGCCGGCGTGCAACATCCAGTGCAACTACTGCAACCGCAAGTATGACTGTTCGAACGAGTCGCGCCCCGGTGTGGTCAGCCAGAAGCTCACCCCGGAGCAGGCGGTGAAGAAGGTGCTGGCGGTGGCCAGCGAGATTCCGCAGATGACGGTGCTGGGGATTGCCGGCCCGGGCGACGCGCTGGCCAATCCGAAAAAGACCTTCGACACCATGCGCGCGCTCAGCGAGAAGGCGCCCGACATCAAGCTGTGCCTGTCGACCAACGGCCTGGCGCTGCCCGACATGGTGGGCGAGATCTGCAGGCACAACATCGACCACGTCACCATCACCATCAATATGGTCGATCCGGAAATCGGCGCCAAGATCTACCCGTGGATTTTCTGGAACCACCAGCGCGTCACCGGCGTGGAGGCCGCGCGCATCCTGCACGAGCGCCAGATGCTGGGGCTGGAGATGCTGACCGCGCGCGGCGTGCTCACCAAGATCAATTCGGTGCTGATCCCCGGCATCAACGACCAGCACCTGATCGAAGTGAACCGCGAGGTGAAAAAGCGCGGCGCTTTCCTCCACAACATCATGCCGCTGATTTCCGAGGCCGAGCATGGCACGGTGTTCGGCCTGACCGGCCAGCGCGGCCCGACCGCGCAGGAACTCAAGGCGGTGCAGGACGCCTGCATGGGCGGCGCCAACCTGATGCGCCACTGCCGCCAGTGCCGCGCCGACGCCGTGGGGCTGCTGGGCGAGGATCGCAGCGAGGAATTCACGCTGGACAAGATCGAGAACATGGAAGTGGTGTACGACCTCGACAAGCGCCGCGCCTATCAGGAGAAGGTCGAGCTGGAGCGGCAGTCGCAGCATCAGGCCAAGGTGGACGCCCTGGCCGCCGCACTCGATCTGGAAAACGTGGACCCCGACATGCAGGTGCTGCTGGCGGTGGCCACCGAAGGCCACGGCAAGGTGAACCAGCATTTCGGCCACGCCACCGAGTTCCAGATCTTCCAGGTGAGCAAGGATGAGGCGCTGTTCGTCGGCCATCGCCGCGTCGATCTGTACTGCCAGGGCGGCTATGGCGAAGACGAGCAGTTGCCCTCCATCGTCAACGCCATCAACGACTGCCATGCCGTGCTGGTGGCCAAGATCGGCGCCTGTCCGCGCGACGAGCTATTGGCAGCCGGCATCGAGCCGGTGGACGAGTACGCCCACGAATACATCGAGAAGGCCGCGCTGAGCTGGTTTGCCAAGTACCGCCAGCGCATCGCCAACGGCGAACTGCGCCATCAGCCGCGCGGCGACGCCACCATCCGTCAGGGCGCTTTCACTGCGGCGGCCTGAGGCTTCAACCCAGATCGTTCATTAGGACGCGGGATGATGACGTGGCGGTTTGGGGATGGATTTGGCCCGGCGCGACAAGCCCATAGCCGAAGCTATGGGCGCGAAGCGCCGGGGCGAATACGCACCAAACCGACCGCCAGCGCCCGTGTAGGCGTATCGCGCCGCCTAATGGACGATCTGGGTTCAACCAGCAGCGATTCCAGGAGATCATCATGGCACTGAAAATCATCGCTTCAACCTGCACCGGCTGCTCCGCCTGCGAGCCCGAATGCCCCAACACCGCGATCCGCGAAAAGGGCGGCGTCTTCATCATCGATCCGGCCAAGTGCACCGAATGCGAAGGCCAGTTCGACAGCCCGCAATGCGTCGCGGTCTGCCCGGTCGACGGCTGCATCGTCAAGGCCTGAAACCTTCGATCCACGGAGAAGACTCATGGCCTTATCTCAACTCACCGTCACGCCGGCTGCTGAAAAATTCATGCGCCGCATCGTCCGTTTCTCCGGTCTGCCTGCGGGCGCGGGCTTTCGCCTGCTGGTCAGCGCCGGGGGCTGCTCGGGCTACAGCACCGAATTCAACGCCGAGGCCGCGCCGCAGGCCGATGATGAGGTCTTCAAGGTCGGCGAAGGCCTGCAGCTCTTTCTTCCCGCCGAAAGCCGCCTGCTGCTCGAAGGGGCGACGCTGGACTTCATCGACACCCCGATGCAGTCCGGACTGAGCGTGCGCAGCCCGGTGGCCAGCTCCTGCGGCTGCTCCAGCGCGGGCAGCGCAGAGTCGATCCCCGCTTCGACCAGTGTGCCGATGAGCGCGCTGCTGCGCCGCTGAATTGCTCATAGGTGCGCAGCATGAACCCGAGCGTCCAGCCCAACTTCGGAGAGGCCGTTCTGGGCAGGGACTTGCCCGAGCCGCTGGAGCGGGCGCTGCGCCAGGCCGGGGAGCATCGTGCCGATCCCGTTTTGGCCATGGCCGCGTTGATGCGCGCGATGGCTCTAGCGCCCGATCATCCGGCGGTGCTGATCGCGCTGTACCGCCATTACTTCTACGGCCATCAGCTTGCCTGCGCGCGCGATGTGGCAAGGCGCGCGCTGTTCGTCGCCACGCAGGCGCTGGGTCTGCCGGCGTTGTGGCGCAACGTGCCGCCGCAGGCGCTGGCAGGCGCGCGCGACGACCCGGCGACGCGCTTCTTCCTGTTTTCGCTCAAGGGCTATGCCTACCTCAGCCTGCGCCTGGGGGATGCGGGTGAAGCACGCGATGCGCTCGATCTGCTGCAGGCGCTCGACCCGGAAGACCGGGTCGGCGGGGCGCTGCTGGAAACCGTGCGCCTGCGCCGCGAACGCCATCCCAATGGTCAATACGAGGACGATCTGGACGGCGCAGACGCCGCGATTGGGCAGGAGGGAGCGCTCCATGGGTGACATCTCGCGCGACAGCGATTGGGTCGAACTCAACGACCCGCCGCGATTCGACTTCGGCGAGCGCGTGGTCAGCCGCCACGTGGTGCGCAACGACGGCACCTATCCGGGCCTGGACATCGGCGCCGTGCTGGTGAACAAGGGCGACATCGGCTATGTGACCTCGGTCGGCACCTTCTTGCAGCAGTTCTACATCTATGCCGTCGACTTCGTCGCCACCGGCTGCCGCGTCGGCATGAAGGGGCGCGAACTGATGTCTCTGGACAAGCTGCCGCCCGAACTCGCCCTGCAGCTCGGGCCCGACAAGGTGGCGCGGCTGCGCTCCCTTGCCGCAGCGCCGCTTGCGCCCACCCCGGAGCACAGCGATGCCTGAATCCTGCGAATCCACCGCGTCCCCGATCCCCCGCATGCCGCGCGAACCCCGTTATGGCTGGGGCCAGACGGTGCAGGCGATCGTCGATCTGCACAACGACGGCAGCCACCCGGAGGCGGGCGAAGACGCGCTGCTGGTGGCCTGCGGCAGTCTGGGCGAAATCGTGCGCGTCGGGCGTCACACCGAGTTCGACATGCCGATCTATGTGGTGGACTTCGGCACGCAGGTGGTGGGCTGTACCGAAGACGAGCTCAGTCCCGCGCCGGTCGCGGCTGACGCCGGGAGCCCTTGATGGTCGCCGCGCCCGTGGACGGCAGGGCAGGGCAGGGCGTCGCCGAGGTGCGCGATCTGCTTGCCGAGCGCATCCGCCGTGCGCTGGCTCGGCGCACCCGCTACCGCTATGTGCGGCCGCGGGTCGAGCCCGAGGGCCAGGGCTGGAAGATCGTCAGCCCCAACTGCTCGCGCAACATCGACCAGCGCGGCGGCGACATCGACATCGCCTGGCTCGCCCCCGATGGCGAAAACGGCTGGCTGTTGTTCGCCCGCGACCATGCGCGCGACTGCTGGGATCTGCGTCGGCGCAGCCGTCGGCTCGACGAGCTGTTCGCCGCCTTGCTGCTCGACCCCCAGCGGGAGTACTGGCGGTGATCTACCTCGACCACAACGCCACCACCGCGGTCGCACCCGAGGCCGTCGCGGCCATGCACCAGGCGCTCGACCAGGTCTGGGCCAACCCCTCATCCACCCATGAGCCGGGTCAGGCGGCGCGTCGGCTGCTGGCCACGGCGCGCGCCCAGGTTGCGCAGTTGCTCGGCTGCCGCGGCGACGAACTGGTGTTCACCAGCGGCGCCACCGAATCCAACCACGCCGCGCTGCTGGGGGCGATCGATCCGCGGCGGCTGGCGCAGGCGCCGCAGCGTCGCCGCCTGGTGTTGTCGGCGGTGGAACATCCCTCGATGCTCGCGCTGGCGCAGCGGCTGCGCGCCGCGGGTTTCCCCGTGGATCTGATCGCGGTCGATGCCGCGGGCCGACTCGATCTCGACCAGGCCCGCGCGCTGATCGGCCCCGATGTCGCGCTGGTCAGCGTGATGGGCGCGAACAACGAGACCGGGGTGTGCATGCCGCTGACGGAACTGGCGGCGATGGCGCACGCGCAAGGTGCGATGCTGCATGTGGATGCCACCCAGCGGGTCGGCAAGTCGGTACTGCGCTTCGCCGAAAACGACGCCGATCTGTGGTCGGTGTCGGCGCACAAGCTGCACGGACCCAAGGGCATCGGCGCTCTGGTGATCCGCAAGGGGCTGTCCTGGCCGTCGCTGTTCGAAGGGCGCCAGGAGCGCGCTCGGCGGGGCGGCACCGAAAATCTGCCGGGCATCGTCGGCTTCGGCGCCGCCGCCGAGCGCGCCGCGCGCACGCTGGACGAGGATATCGCGCAGATGGCCGCGCTGCGCCAGCGTTTCGAGTCCGGCCTGCACCACCTTCCTGCCCCTGCCGGCACGGTGAAGCTGTATGGCGCGCAAGCGCATCGCCTCGCCAACACCACGCTGGTGCGGTTCGGCAGCCTCTCGGCAGAGCGGGTTCTGCTGGCGCTGGAACGTGCGGGCGTCATCGCTTCCTCGGGCGCGGCGTGCAGCGCCGGCGGCAATCAACCCTCGCATGTGTTGCTGGCGATGGGCGCAAGCCCGCAGCATGCGCTCTGCGGGGTGCGCTTCTCCCTGGGGCGCGACACCACGGCGGACGACATCGACGCTGCGATCGAGGCCATCCACCGCCATGTCCTTCCCCTGCTGCAGGCAGAGGCCGCTGAGGCCGCGCGGTTTGCAGTCACCGTCTGACTCCCAACTGGACCATCCCGACATGAAAGTCATGATCCGCAAGAACGCCGCCGGCCAGCTCTTCGCCTATGTGCCGAAGAAGGATCTGGAAGAACCCATCGTGTCGCAGCAGCACCCGCGGCTCTGGGGCGGCACGGTGACGCTGGCCAACGGCTGGACGCTGGAGCTGCCGGAAATGGCCGAACACACCGCCTTGCCCGTCACGGTGGAAGCGCGCAAGACCGGAGACTGAAGCCATGGACGCCGCCGACCTGCAACTCGCCTCGACCCTGGCCGATTCCGCGCCCGACGCGCGCGCGGCCGTCACCGCGCTGCGCCAGTGCTTCCCGGCGCTGCGCGTCAGCGCCGTCGATGCCGCCGACATGCGCGGCGAGGAGCCCGTCGCCCGGGGTCGCCTGCGCACCCTGTGGCTGGGGACGAACGATGGCCATTGCTGGCAGGTGACCAACGATCTGGCGCGCGCCGCAGCGCTGTTCGTCGCCGAGGGGAGTTCTCATGAATCCTGAACGCGATGAGGACTGGATCGCGCTGTCCGAGCCCGACATCGACGAAGTCGAGAGCGAAGTGGTGCGGGCCGCCCTGCGGGCGCCGCGACTGAGCGAAGGGCCGTTTGCCGAGCGCTTCGAGGCCGCTTTCGCCCAATGGACGGGGCGAGCGCATGCGGTATCGGTGGCCAGCGGCACGCTCGGCGCCTTGCTGGCGCTGCGCGCGCTGGGCATCGGGCCGGGCGACGAGGTCATCGTCTCGGCCTATGGCTGGCATCAGATCGCGCATGCCGTCGCCTGGGTCGGAGCCACGCCCGTCTGCGCCGAAATCAACTACTGGACGGGCTGCATGAACCCGGCGCGCGCGGCGCAGCACATCGGTCCGCGCACGCGGGCGATCATGGCGGGCAATGTCAACGGCCATCCCGCCGAGTGGCAGGCGCTGCGCGAACTGGCCGATTCGACCGGCGTGGCGCTGATCGAAGACAGCACCGAAGCCATCGGCTCGCGCTACGCCGGCCGCAGAACCGGCAGTTTCGGCGATCTCGCCGTGTTCGACTTTTCCCAGCCCAGTGCGCTGTGCGTCGGGGAAGGCGGCATGGTGCTGACCGACGACGCCGATATGGCCGCCGAGCTGCGCATGCTGCGGCGGCGCGACAGGGGCGACCGCCAGTCGATCTCCGCAGGCAGCCGCGTGCCGCTGCAGGCCGCGATGAGTGAACTCGCCGCGGCGCTCGGGCTGGCGCAGCTCGCGCGCATCGAAACCCTCCTCGCCCGGCGCAAGCAGGTCGAGTCCTGGTATCTGGAGCAGATGCGCACCTTCGAAGGCATCAAGCCGCCGTATCTGGGGCAGGATGTCGACGAAGTCCACTGGATGCTGTATGTCGTGCATCTGGGGGCGCGTTTCACCGCGAGCGGGCGGCGGCAGATCATCGACGATCTCGCTGCCGATCACATCGAGGCCGCCGCCTACTGCCTGCCGCTGCACCAGCAGTTCCACTACCAGCAGCTCGGCATGGCGCGCGGCCAGCTTGCGCTGACCGAGCGCATCGGCGACCGCTCGCTGGCCCTGCCGCTGCACGCTGGGCTGGATGAGGATCAGGTTCGCTTCATCGTCAAGACCCTCAAGGATGCCTCGGTGAATGTCGGCGCCGGGGCGGCCATCTACCTCTGAACCCCGACGCGAAAGCCTGGACATGAACGCCGCACCGTCGCAGATTCACACCCTGGGCCGTCTGATCGCAGCCGGCAGCATCATCCCCTATCTTGGCCCGGCCATGCTCGAACTGTGCACGGAGGTGCAGATTCCCGCGTCCCCGCTGGCCCTGGCCGAGCGGATCACCGCCAAGGCCAGCGTGCCGCACAAAATCCGCCATCGACTCACCCAGGCGGCGCAGTTCATCGAAAACTTCAAGCACCGCAAGACCCTGGTCGGTCTGATGAACGAAGCCTTCGCCACCGTGCCGCCGCCGTCGCGCCTGCATCTGGCGCTGGCAGCCAGCCGCGCCCCGCTGCTGGTCGACACCTGGTACGGCGACACCCTGCTCCATGCCCTGCGGCAGGCGCGGCCGCAAGGCGACTGGGGGCAGGTGCAGGGCCTGTCGCAGTCCGAGCATTTCGGCGTGTGGACCGCGGCCTATGCCGCAGGTGGCGCGCTGTTGGACCGACAGGATGAACCCGATCTGCCGCCAGGCTGGGAGACTCTGCTGTACAGGCCCCTGGGCGGACGCGCTCCGGCATCGAACTACCTGGTTTCCGACACCGACTTTGTCGAAGTGCTGACCGAAATCGACATCCAGACGCCGATTCCGCGGGCGGTGCAGGCGCTGCGCAGCGGCCGCAGTTTTCTGTTCATCGGCTGCCGCTTCGACGACCAACTCGCCCGCGCCTTCGCCCGGCAGATCATGAAGCGTTCATCGGACACGCACTGGGCGGTGCTGCAAGGCCCGCTCACGCGCATGGAACAGCGCTTTCTCGCCGAGCAGAACATCCAGCGCATCGACCTGCCGCTGGCTGAATTTGCCGCCAGCCTGAGCGATGCGCTCACCGCCGCCGAGGCGATGGCCGCCTGAAGCTGGCGTGTGCAGCGGCGCGCTTCGTTCCCCTTCTTTGTCCCCCTTTGTCCCCTTTTTTCCACCCCTCTGACGATTGAATCGCCATGCCCATTCTGACCCTGATGCCTTCGGGCAAGACCATCGAAGCCGCCGCCGGTTCCACCCTCATGCAAGCCCTGCTCGCAGCGGGCGAGCCGATTGCCCACAAATGCGACAGCAAGGCCGAGTGCGGCAGTTGTCATGTGTTCGTCCATGAAGGGCGCAAGAGCCTGTCCAGAATACAGCGCGCCGAAAACGACAGGCTCGACACCCTGGTGGGCGTGAGTTCCAAGTCGCGCCTGGCCTGTCAGACCGTGCTCGGGGAAGAAGCGGTGACCGTGGAACTGCTGAGTTTCGTCTAGGATGCCCGCGCCCCCCGAAATGCGCACCCAGATCGCCAGCACCGCCTTGCTCGGCATCATCGAGCAGGCTGGGCTGGGCGTTTTGACGCTGACGGAAAACCTCGGCCGCGACGAATTGCTGCGCACCCGCCTGACGCGCGACGAGGTCGGCCGTCAGTTGCGCATCCTGACCGACAGCCTTGCCGCCCTGCCGCCCGATCTGCAAAAGGCCATGCCCGAGATCGACTGGGCGGGCTGGCAGCGCGTCGGCGTGCAGTTGATGGCGCCGCGCGGCGAAACGCAGGAAGACGCGCTGTGGTTCGCCGTCGAGTCGCTGACCCCGGCGCTGCTGCTCTGGCTGCGGGTCTACCGTCGCAACCAGCCCGAGCTGTTCAAGATGCGCGGATAGCGCACCCTGGCATCACCTGCCGCTCATTTGCCACCGAGGCGGCGCTTCTCGGCGGCGGAATAGTTGCTGAAATGGCCTTCCTGCCGCGCCTGCTTTCGGGCCGACGCGATCAACGCCTTGCTTCGTCCGGGGGCCGCAGGCGCGGTGACGCACTTGTCCAGCTCGGTGCTGCCGCAATGCGGGCATTGCGGGGCGGTGCTGCTGCGCACCAGCAGCTCGAAGCGCCGGTCGCAGGTCTTGCAGCGATAGTCGTAGATGGGCATGGTTTGCTTTCAGTCGGGATGGGCGTTTCAAAGAACACGATCCGGGTCATTGATGCGCTTCTTGCGAACGTCCCAGCGCCAGCAGCGCGGGAGTCTGCGCCACGATGGCGCGCACCACATTGCGGTCGACGCGGTCGAGCCAATGGCGCGGCAGCGCGCGCGCGCCGCAGCGTGCACCGGCGAGCATGCCGACGAGCGCGCCCGTGGTGTCGGCATCCTCGCCGCGGTTGACGGCGTCGGTCACGGCGAATTCGAAGCGCGCGTGGTTGAAAAAATAGTGCAGCACGGTCTGCACGGTATCGACCACATAGCCGCTGGCGCGGCCGGGGTAGGGGTCGAAGCGGAACTCCGGGTGCGCGCGCACCAGCGATGCGGCGACGGCGGCGCAGGCGGCAGTGTCGCCATGCTTCACCAGGCGGCGGGTCATTTCTCCCAGCGCCAGCACCGCGGCGTCGGACAGGGGGTGGTTGTGGGTGACATGCGCCTGGGCGATGGAGCGGCGCGCCCAAGCCTCGTCGTCGTTCAGCGTGGACAGGACGACCGGCAGGTTGCGCATCAGCGCACCATTGCCGGCATCGCCTTCGTTCGGCGACGTGGCCAGGCTGCCGTCGGCCAGATAGCGTCGGATGCCGCGGCGGCAGGTGTTGCCGCAATCGACCGGACGGGCCCGCAGCCAGTCGGCGAAGCTTGCCGCCACGGCGTCGAGGCTCCAGCCGCCGCTGCGCACGAGGGCGTCGCCGAGCGCCAGGCTCATGGTGGTGTCGTCGGTCACCTGTCCCGGTGCGAGACCGAGCCAGCCGCCGCCGACGATGCGCCGATGCACGCCGTAGCATCGGACGATCTCGTCGGGTGTCATGAACTCGACCGTCGCACCGAGGGCGTCGCCGATGGCCAGGCCGAGATAGGCGCCGAGCGCGCGGTCGACGATCGGGTCGAAGCCGGTGCCGTGCGAATTCGAGCGGCTGGCGAGCCGCCAAATCGGACGCACGATGGGACGCGCGCGCAGTGAGTCAGGGGACGGTTTCATCTCACTGATCCGGCACGTCGAAGTTTGAGACTGCGTCTCCCCACCCCAACCCTCCCCATAAGTGGAGAGGGAGCAAACACGCCTCCCCCACGGCGTGAGGGAGGTTGGGAGGGGGAGAGGCCGTTGCATGGCCTTGCCGATGAACCCTGCATGCTTCTCGATTCCGCATCCACAGGCATAGCTCGACTCCATGGCATAGTCGCCACCGATGGTCAAGACTTCATTCTCGCTACCCAGAACGGTGCTGCCGAGCAGCGCAGCCGGTATGCCGACCAGATCGGTCGTGTACCAGCGCCGCGGGTCCGCGCAGGACTGCATGCCGGCGCAGTGTTATACCGGGCGGTTGGCATACAGGTCGCGTACCGGCCCCATCAGCTTCAGCCCTTCCTCGTAGCTGATGGCGGGGAAGGTGTCGTTGAACCCCATCGCGGCGTCGACGATGGCATCGGTTTTTCCGGCCGTGTCGAGCTTTTTCAGATCGTTCTTTTCCAGGTAGAGCAACTGCAGAACCTCGTTGTAGACCGTGGCCTCGTCGATGGGCAGGACGTAGAAGGTGGCGCCGCCGTAGGCCACCTGATAGCGCTTGGACAGGTCGATGTTGTCGCAGAACACGAAATACTTGCCTTGCGGCGCCAGGGCATCTCCGAGCGCTTCGGCCAGCAGCTTGAGATACTCGAACGACAGCAGAAAACCGGCGAAGAAGGCCAGATGCGTCTGGCCTTCTTCGGCAGCGGCGATCACCTGATCCGAGCTGATTTCCGGCGGGCGCTTTTCGTCGGCGAACTGCGCTGCGAACTTCAGCGCCAGGTCGCCGCGGAAGCCGACGCGGCCCGGCTTGTGCGTGGGGCCCTTGAGCAGGCTGTTGAGCAGGCGGCCTTCGGCATCGAGCCGGGCGAATGCGGTCTGGGTGATAGAGGTCATGGGGTGGACTCCGCTGAGGGTGTTGGAACGATTGAGCAGCGCAAGAGTTGTGTGTGCAAACCTTCATAAACGTTGCTCTGCGGTGTCAGAGAGCAACGACCATGCCCGCGGCGCTTGACAGCTTGCAAGGTGCGGTCAATGGCAGGTTCCTTGCCTCTGCAGCCCTTGCAAACCGGGGCTCCAACCGATTTTCCACAGGCGTGCTCAATGCATCGGTCGTCGGTTTGCAGCACTGCGTCGCGGATCGGCTTTGTCGGCTTTCAGACAATCCACACGCCCGCTCATGACGCCGGATTTTGGGCATAAATCTAAATGAAATCAATGACTTGATCGTGTTCGACGAGGGTGGCACGCGGTTTGCAAATGAAGAGGCACGCGGACACCCTGTCTGGCCCTCAAGTGGCTTCAGAAGAAGACCATAGAGACACCCAAGGCTGCATAGAGATCGCGGAATCGCAACTCTGCTTTTCAACCTTTTTTGTCCTTTGATTGGAGAACTGAAATGGCCGCACTCAGGCAAATCGCTTTTTATGGCAAAGGTGGAATCGGCAAATCGACCACCTCGCAAAACACCCTCGCGGCGCTGGCCGAAATGGGTCAGAAAATCCTCATCGTCGGCTGCGACCCCAAGGCGGATTCGACCCGCCTGATCCTGCACGCCAAGGCGCAGGACACCATCCTGTCGCTCGCCGCCGAAGCCGGCTCGGTCGAGGACCTGGAGCTCGAAGACGTGATGAAGGTCGGCTACCGCGACATCCGCTGCGTCGAGTCCGGCGGCCCGGAGCCGGGAGTCGGCTGCGCCGGTCGCGGCGTCATCACCTCGATCAACTTCCTGGAAGAAAACGGCGCTTATGACGGCGTCGACTATGTGTCGTACGACGTGCTCGGCGACGTGGTCTGCGGCGGCTTCGCCATGCCCATCCGCGAAAACAAGGCGCAGGAAATCTACATCGTGATGTCGGGCGAGATGATGGCGATGTACGCCGCCAACAACATCTCCAAGGGCATTCTGAAGTACGCCAATTCCGGCGGCGTGCGCCTGGGCGGGTTGGTGTGCAACGAGCGCCAGACCGACAAGGAGCTGGAGCTGGCCGAGTCGCTGGCGAAGAAGCTGGGCAGCCGGCTCATCCACTTCGTGCCGCGCGACAACATCGTGCAGCACGCCGAACTGCGCCGCATGACCGTGCTCGAGTTTGCGCCGGATTCCAAGCAGGCCCAGGAGTACCGCACGCTGGCCGAGAAGATCCACGCCAACGCCGGCAACGGCACCATCCCCACCCCCATCACCATGGACGAACTCGAAGACCTGCTGATGGAGCACGGGATCATGAAGTCGGTGGACGAAAGCCTGATCGGCAAGTCCGCGGCCGAACTCGCTGCAGCCTGATCGCAGCAATCGTCCCACGGCGGCGTTGCAGCTTGCGGCGCCGCCCAGAATTCAAGCAACAGCCAAGGAGCATCACCATGAGCATGACGGTTGAAGAGCGCAAGGCCGAAAACAAGGCCTTGATCGACGAGGTACTCAAGGCCTACCCGGAAAAGATGGCCAAGCGCCGTGCCAAGCATCTCAATTCATTCGAGGAAGGCAAGCCCGACTGCGGCGTCAAGTCCAATATCAAGTCGCTGCCCGGTGTGATGACCATCCGCGGCTGTGCCTACGCCGGTTCCAAGGGCGTGGTGTGGGGGCCGATCAAGGACATGATCCACATCTCGCACGGCCCGGTGGGCTGCGGCCAGTATTCCTGGGCCTCGCGGCGCAACTACTACATCGGCGAGACCGGGGTCGACACCTTCGGCACCATGCAGTTCACCTCCGACTTCCAGGAGAAGGACATCGTCTTCGGCGGCGACAAGAAGCTCGACAAGATCATCGACGAAATCCAGGAACTGTTCCCGCTGAACAAGGGCATCTCGATCCAGAGCGAATGCCCGATCGGACTGATCGGCGACGACATCGAGGCGGTGTCGAAGAAAAAGAGCAAGGAGTACGAGGGCAAGACCATCGTCCCAGTGCGTTGCGAAGGTTTCCGCGGCGTGAGCCAGTCGCTCGGCCACCACCTCGCCAACGACGCCATCCGCGACTGGGTGTTCGACAAGGTCGACCCGGAGAAAAACACCTTCCAGGCCACCCCCTACGACGTGGCCATCATCGGCGACTACAACATCGGCGGCGACGCCTGGTCCAGCCGCATCCTGCTCGAAGAGATGGGCCTGCGCGTGATCGCGCAATGGTCGGGCGACGGCACCCTGGCCGAACTGGAAAACACCCCCAAGGCCAAGCTCAACGTGCTGCACTGCTACCGGTCGATGAACTACATCAGCCGCCACATGGAAGAGAAGTACGGCATTCCCTGGGTCGAGTACAACTTCTTCGGCCCGAGCATGATCGAAAAGAGCCTGCGCGAAATCGCCAGCCATTTCGACGACACCATCAAGGCCAAGGCCGAAGCCGTGATCGCCAAGTACAAGCCGCTGACGCAGGCGGTGATCGACAAGTACAAACCGCGACTGCAAGGCAAGAAGGTCATGCTGTTCGTCGGCGGCCTGCGTCCGCGCCACGTCATCGGCGCCTACGAAGACCTGGGCATGGAAGTGGTCGGCACCGGCTACGAGTTCGGCCACAACGACGACTACCAGCGCACCACCCACTACGTCAAGGACGGCACGCTGATCTACGACGACGTCACCGGCTACGAATTCGAGAAGTTCGTCGAGAAGATCCAGCCCGATCTGGTCGGCTCGGGCATCAAGGAAAAGTACGTGTTCCAGAAAATGGGCGTGCCTTTCCGCCAGATGCACAGTTGGGATTATTCCGGCCCCTACCACGGCTATGACGGCTTCGCCATCTTCGCCCGCGACATGGACATGGCGATCAACTCGCCGGTCTGGGGTCTGACCAAGGCGCCGTGGGCAGCCTGAGCCCGATGCCACGCAACCTAGTTTGAAGGAGAAAGTCATGCCGCAAAGCGCCGAAGCCATTCTCGACCACGAGATGCTGTTCCGCCAGCCCGAATACCGCGAGATGTTGCAGTCCAAGCGGGCGAATTTCGAATACCGCGTTCCCGCCGACGATCTGGCCAAGACCATCGAGTGGACCAAGAGCTGGGAGTACCGTGAGAAGAACTTCGCCCGCGAAGCGCTCACGGTCAACCCGGCCAAGGCCTGCCAGCCGCTGGGCGCGGTATTCGCCGCCAATGGCTTTGCCAAGACGCTGTCCTTCGTGCACGGCTCGCAGGGTTGCGTGGCGTATTACCGCTCGCACTTCTCGCGCCACTTCAAGGAGCCGACGTCCTGCGTGTCGTCGTCGATGACCGAGGACGCCGCGGTGTTCGGCGGTCTCAACAACATGGTCGACGGTCTGGCCAACGCCTACAACCTGTACAAGCCGGACATGATCGCGGTGTCCACCACCTGCATGGCCGAGGTCATCGGCGACGATCTGAACGCCTTCATCAAGACGTCCAAGGATAAGGGCTCGGTGCCCGAAGACTTCGACGTGCCGTTCGCCCACACCCCGGCCTTCGTCGGCAGCCACATCACCGGCTACGACAATGCGCTGCTGGGCGTGCTCAAGCACTTCTGGGACGGCAAGGCCGGCACGACCGAGGCGCTGGTGCGCAAGCCCGATGACAGCATCAACTTCATCGGCGGCTTCGACGGCTATGTCGTCGGCAACATGCCCGAGATCCGCCGCATTTTCAAGGCGTTCGAAGCAGACCACACCGTGCTGTGCGACCCGTCGGAAGTGTGGAACACGCCGACCGACGGCGAGTTCCGCATGTACGACGGCGGCACCACAAAGGCCGAGGTCGAGCGTGCGCTCGATGCCAAGGCGACCATCGTGTTCCAGCATTACAGCGCGGAAAAGACCGCGGCCTACATTGCCGAAAAAGGCCAGGAGGTGGTGGCGCTCAACAGCCCGATGGGCGTATCGGGCACCGACAAGTTCCTCATGGAGCTGTCGCGTCTGACCGGCAAGCCGGTGCCCGCCAGCCTGGTGAAGGAACGCGGTCGTCTGGTCGATGCCATCGCCGACAGCCAGGCCCATCTGCACGGCAAGCGCTTTGCGCTGTATGGCGACCCGGACATGATGATCGGCCTGACCCAGTTCCTGCTGGAACTCGGCGCCGAACCGGTGCATGTGCTGAGCACCAACGGCGACATGGACTGGGCCGAGCGCGTGCAGGCCCTGCTCGACGCCAGCCCTTTCGGTCAAGGCGGCAAGGCCCATGCGAAAAAGGATCTGTGGCATATGCGCTCGCTGCTGTTCACCGAGCCGGTGGACTTCCTGATCGGCAACACCTACGGCAAATACCTGGAGCGCGACTGCAAGGTGCCGCTGATCCGCATGGGCTTCCCGATCTTCGACCGCCACCACTGGCACCGCTATCCGATCTGGGGCTACGAGGGCGCGATGCGCGTGCTGATGTCCATCCTCGACAAGCATTTCGATCGCCTGGACGCCAGCACCAGCGGCATCTCGACGACCGATTATTCCTTCGACATCATTCGTTGAGCCGGGGCGGGGAGGGAGCATGCCGCGGCTTCTGGCACCAAGCCGGAGCTGCGGCGCAGCACCAGCCATTTCGCTGATAAGTCAGGGGAGGGCGCCATGCGCATCACGTCCAAAGCAAGCCATGCGATCACTGCCATGATCGACCTCGCGCTGCAGAAGAAGGGCGGCTATACCAGCCTGCAGACCATCGCATCGCGGCACGCCATTTCGGTCTCGTATCTGGAGCATCTTTTTGCCGATCTGCGGCGGCACGGGCTGGTGCGCTCGGTGCGCGGTCCCGGAGGAGGCTATGCCTTGGCGCGTGCCGCGCACACCATCAGCATCGCCGACATCGTCATGGCGGTCGATCGCCATCAGGCCGCGCCGGACTTCGATCATCCGGCGCCTGCCGCCGGGGGGCTGACGATCGAGGCGCGCATTGCCGAGTCGCTCTGGGCGAGCGCCGAGCTGTTTCTGCATTCGACGCTCGAGGACATGGACTTGCACAGCCTGGTCGAGAGTTGTTGTGCCGCCTTTCCGGAAGCAACCGGGGAGGAAGCGGCGCGGCCGCGCTCGCCCGTGCTGCAGCGGCCCAGATCGCTCGCGCAGGCGTCGCGTGCTCGCGCCTTGACTTCGGTGTTCGATCTGGCGGAAATCGAGGTCTGACTGCTGGTGCTGCCGCCGACCGTGCTCGGTTTTTATCTGCTGATCGCGCTCAACCCCAACGGCGTGTTGACGCAGCTTTTGCGCAGGTTCGGCCTCGAAGGACAGCTCACCTTCAACTTCTCCGGCCTGCTGATCGGCTTGGTGGTGTATTCGCTGCCATTTGCCGCGCAGCCTCTGCTGCGCGCGTTCGAGGCGGTGCCGCCGCGCCTGCTCGATGCGGCCTTCACCCTGCGCGCGCGCCGCTGGGACCGCTTCGTCCATGTCACCCTGCCTTTGTCGAAGGCCGGCTATCTGGTCGCCGGCACGCTGGCCTTTGCGCATACCGTGGGCGAGTTCGGCGTGGTGCTCATGCTGGGCGGCAACATCCCAGGCAAGACGCGGGTGATCTCCATCGATATTTTTGACCATGTGGAAAACCTGGAGTACGCGCAGGCGCATGTGCTGTCGTTGTTCCTGCTGGTTTTTGCGGTGCTGGTGCTGACCCTGCTGTATGCGCTCAACCGCCAGTGGGACCTGCGGCACGGAGGATGAGGCCATGCTCGAAGGGGATTTGCAGCTCGATCTCGGCCGGTTTGCACTGCAGACTGGCGCGTTTGCCTTGCCCCTTTCCGGGGTGACCGCGGTATTCGGCCCATCGGGCTGCGGCAAGTCCACCCTGCTGCGCTGCCTGGCCGGTCTGGAGCCGCAAGTCCGCGGGCGACTGGCGTGCGGCGGCGTGCCCTGGCTGCAAGGGCGGCGCCAGACGCCAGCCTACGCCCGCGACATCGGCTTCGTGTTTCAGGATGCCGCGCTGTTTCCGCATTTGAGCGTGCGTCGGAACCTGCAGTTCGCCGCGCTGCGAGCCGGGGCCGATGACATCGAGGTCGAACTCGAGGCAGTCCCGGCAGGGCCGATGGATTCTCCGCGTCGGCGCAGTCTGGGTTTCGTCTTCCAGGATCCTGCACTCGTGTCTCACCTCAACGCCCGCGGCAATCTGCAGTTCACCACCCGGCGCGCCCGGGTGGGTGACCCGGAAGTCGAGCGCGTCGCGCGGCAGGTGGGTCTGGATGGCAAGCTCGACCGGGGCGTGAATCTGCTGTCCGGGGGCGAGCGCCAGCGCGTGGCCATCGCCCGCGCGCTGCTGTCGCGCCCGCGGCTGCTGTTGATGGACGAGCCGCTGGCCGCGCTGGACTGGCGTGCGAAGGCCGAGATCCTCGACCTGCTGCAGGACGTCATCGAACGCACCGGACTGCCGGTGGTGCTCATCACCCATGCGCCGGCCGAAGTGCTGCGTCTGGCCGATCGCGTGGTGTTCATGCAGGACGGGCGCATCACCGCAATCGAATCGCTGATGGAGGCCGCCTCGCGCGCGGATTCGCCGCTACTGGAAACGCAGGATCGAAGCGCCGTGCTGCAGGCCACACGATCTTCCAGTGCCGATGGACTGCAGGCCTATGCGCTGGGCGCAAGCGACGTGCTCAGGCTGCCTGACGAGCCCCGGGCCAGGCAGCGCGCCCGCACGGCAACGCGCTTGCTGGTGCGCGCACGAGATGTCGGCGTGGCGCTGAGCCAGCCTGTCGATGCGTCCATCGTCAATCAGTTGAAGGCGCGCATCGTGTACATCGAACCTGCGCTGCAGCCAGAGCATGTCCTGCTGCAGCTCGAGCTGACTTGCGGTCAAAGGCTGTTTGCAGAAATCACCCAGGCTTCGTGCCTGCGCCTGCGTTTGCGTCCCGCAATACCGGTGTGGGCCTTGATCAAGGCTGTCGCGCTTCAGATTTGAGGCCGCCCCTTCAAAACTGGGTCAATTTTCGTTCGGCACGAACAAGTCGGGCTCTGAGGTGGCGACGCCACATCAGCTCAACATGCCCCTGAGATCCTTGAGCATCAGGAACAGGTGATACGGATCGGTCGGGCTGGGCTCGAACTCCCAGGACGCGTACCACTGCCGCGCCGCGTCATCCTTGGCATGGACGAGCAGGCAGCGGATACCGGCGATATCGGCGGCCTGTGCCGTGCGCAGCAGCGCATCCTTGAGCAATGCCTGCCCCAGGCTTTTGCGCTGATGGTCCTTGTCCACCGCCAGCCGGGCCAGGATCATGACCGGTACCGGGTGACGCGCCAGCCCCTTCATCACTCTCGATGGTGCGACTTGCGGATCGACGCTGCCGACCGCGAGGCTGTAGTAGCCGACCACCACGTCACCCTGGCAGCAGACGTAGGTCTGCGCGCTGTTGGCCTTCTGGTTGACGAGCGCGTAACGCTGCAGGAACTGGTTCAGCGCGGCTTGGCCGCAGTCGAAGGCATCGACCTGATCTGCAGCAAGCAGCTTGCGAACGGGTGCATAGGGCGACGTTTTGACGTCTCCGGTCAATCCAGCACCCCGGGCTCACGCAGCAGCCTCGATAGGCGCGGCTTGCTTTGTACCGGACGATCGAGAGCTTCCAGGAACGCCTGCCACTGCGCATCACTCAGCACGAAATGAGGACGATCCGCCAGCGTCAGCTCGGCCGCCGTTACGCCCGCATCGAGCAGGAACTCGCTGACGTTCTTGTGGCAGGCGCGTGCAGCTTCCTGCAGCAGTTGCTTGACCGGCGTGCTTGCACGGACGTCGATGCGTTCGGTCTTGGAAAGATTCAGGGTGCTCATGGTGTCCCTCCGGACCGATCTTGAATGTCCTCATTGTAGTCGTCCGGACGGTGTCCTGACAAGCCGTTTCTTGTCCTGACCGTATGCGTCCAGCCAACCCCTCTTGATACCCGAAGTGAAGGTCAGGTGCTACTACGTGTCCAAGTCGGAAAGCCGCTTCGGTGCGTCGGGCAAGAGTGATGAGCGCCTGCCTGCGCCGGAGATCGAGGCAGCGGTGGTCGCCCAGATCCGCACCGTGCTCACCAGCCCGGAATCCATCGCGTCGGTGGTGCACCATATCCAGCGCAACGGGGCGCAGGTCGACGAGGCCAGCACCGTGATGGCGATGGGGCGGCTAGGCGACGTGTGGGATCAACTGTTCCCGGTCGAGCGTCACCGCATCGCCAACCTGATGATCGAGCGCATCGACCTCGTCCACGCGGGCGAGCTGCAGGGCATCAAGGTGAGGTGGCGGGAGTTGGGCTGGAACAAGCTGATCGAGGAGTTCGCTCCGAACAGCATCGGTGCGGAACTGCTGGAGGTCGAAGGCTGATGAGGGATGCGATGGAGACTTTTGTGCCGCTGACCTTGCCCTCGAAAAACGTATCCCTTGCTGAGTGATTCAATCCAAGCAAGGAGAACGGAAATGACGAAGACGACAACGCGGGCGCGCTACACGTTCGAGTTCAAGCAAGAGGCAGTGCGGCTGGTCGAAGGTGGCCAGAGCATGGCGGCGGCGGCGCGCACGCTGGGCGTGGTGGACCAGACGCTGTTCAACTGGGTCAAGGCCCACCGGCAGGGCAAGCTTACCGGCGCGGACAGCAAGGTCGTGAGCGCCGAGCAGATGGAGCTTGCACGACTGCGTGCTGAGTTGTCGCGGGTGAAGATGGAGCGCGACATCCTAAAAAAAGCGACGGCGTACTTTGCAAAGGAATCGCTGTGAAGTACGCCTTTATCGAGCGCCATCGGCGCGTGTGGCCGATCTCGGTGCAGTGCCGGGTGCTTGGTGTCAGCGTGGCCGGCTACCACGCGCACTTCGTTCGCCGCGCCAGGGGCGCCCAGCGCCGCCACCTGAGCGACGATGCGCTGCTGGTGCACATCAAGGCGATCCACGCCGAAACGCGCGGTGGCTACGGCTGGCCACGCACCTGGAAGGAACTGCTTGCCAGGGGCATCCGCGTGGGCAAGCAGCGGGTGCAAAAGCTCATGCAACAGCACGGTATACGCGCCAAGGGCAAGCGCCGCTTCAAGGTCACCACCGACAGCAAGCACGACCTGCCGATCGCCCCCAACCTGCTCGACCGACAATTCAACGTGGCCGAGCCCGACAAGGTCTGGGTGGGCGACATTACCTACATCGCCACCGACGAGGGCTGGCTGTTCCTGGCCGTGGTGATCGACCTATTCAGCCGCCAGGTGATCGGCTGGAGCCTGCGAGCCGACATGACACGCGACATCGTCATCGACGCACTGCGCATGGCGTGGTTCAAGCGCCATCCGAGCAAGCAGGCCGGGCTGATCTTCCACAGCGACCGCGGCAGCCAGTACGCTGCCAAGGACTTCCGCGACGTCCTGACCGAGTACGGCATCACCGCGTCGATGAGCCGTCGCGGCAACTGTTGGGACAACGCCTGCAGCGAGACGCTGTTCGGCTCGTTGAAGGTAGAGCGGCTGCACGGGCAACGCTTCAAGACCCGGCGCCAGGCCATGGACGAAGTCGTCGCCTGGATGCTCTGGTACAACCGCACCCGATTGCACTCGACGCTGGCCTATGTCAGCCCGATGCGGTTCGAAGAAAACTGGCTCGCCAATCAACCCCGGCAAGCCAGCGCATGAGCCCAGCTATGGGATACGGAATCCAGGGGCAAGGTCAGATTTCATGGGTTTTACTCATTCAAAGATTGTTCACGATAGGACGTGCTACAAAGCTAGACCTGACCTCAGACATCGGTGATTCAGAAAAATCCAAAAACATGGCGCAAATTGCGCTCGATGGCAATGGCATCTTTTGTGTCGAGCGTTCCCAATACACCACGTATGAGCCGCTCATCGAGGGTGAAGAACTTGGCACGTACCACGGAGGGTGCGGGTAAACCCGCCACGGCAAGATTCTCGATGGGGCAATCCAGTGGCCAGGATGGATTCTTGGCAGAGGTGATCATGGCCATGACGACATGGCCGGAAGATGTATTGAAGGCCGCAGCATCGGACAGGACAAGGGCAGGGCGGTTCTTGCTCGCTGTGCGGTCGGTAAAGGGAAAGGGCACTCGCAACACCTGCCAACGTTCATAGGTCACGGTAGGCATCCTCATCGGCTTCCGAATGCCATTCGCTCAAACTGCCTTCCAGGGCTTTGAGATATTCCTTATCCAGCGGCTGTACCCGTCGCACGCGCGCTTGACCATTGCTCAGCATTTCCCATTCGAGCAAATCGCCAGGTTTAGCCTGCAAAGCTTTGCGAATACTCGACGGAATCGTGGTTTGACCTTTGGTCGTGATTTTGGCGAGGTATGACATTCCATGCATCCTTACAGTAAGGAAGGTCTTACTTTACAACAGCGGCGTAGCGTCTGCCAGTACCTGTACCTCAGTGCCAAGCGGGGCTTGAAGTACTTGCCACATGCTATGAAGCTAGACCTGACCCGGGTTGTCGCCGACCCCGGTTGTCGCCGATTTTGCTACAAAGCTAGACCTGACCCCCGACACTGGGAGCACTGGGAGGGGGCAAGCAGGCAAGGAAAGTCGTACCGCCGATCATGAGTGCACGGCCCCTGGATGCGCCGTGCAGTGTACCGACTCCAATTTGCCCAGCCGTGCGGCTTGCTGGGATTTAGGGCCGCGTCGCTGCGCGACAACACAAGCTTGAGCACAAACGAATTCAGCAGCCGTCCCTCGCTCCGCCGCAATCGACCGCCGCAGCAGGTCGACCTGCGACCTCATGCCGAGCGTGGCGGGATCTCGATCTTCACTTCCAGGATTTCGAGCGTGTCCTGACGTTCGAGCTTGACCTGAATGTCGTTGCTGTCGATCTTGACGTATTTCGAGATCACGTCGACCAGTTCGCGCTGCAGCGCGGGGAGCCAGTCGGCCGGGGCGCTGGCACCGCCGCGTTCGTGCGCGAGGATGATCTGCAGCCGCTCCTTGGCGACCGCGGCGGTCTTCTTTTTTTCGCCCAGCAGAAAGGAGAGGAATGACATGGTGCGTGCCTCCCTCAGGCGCCGAACAGTCGCTTGAACAGGCCGGGCTTTTGATAGTCGGTGAAGCGCATCGGTTTGTCTTCTCCGAGGAAGCGGGCCACCACGTCCTGATAGGCCTCGGCGACGTCGCTGCCGGTGAGGTGAATGGCTGGGGTGCCCTGGTTGGAGGCCTGCAGCACGGCTTCGCTCTCGGGAATCACGCCGATGAGCGGGATGCGCAGGATGTCCTGGATGTCGGTGAGCGACAGCATCTCGCCTTCGTTCACCCGCTTGGGGTTGTAGCGGGTGATGAGCAGATGCTCGCGGATCGGCTCGCCGCCTTCGATGGCGCGGCGGGTCTTGCTCGACAGCATGCCCAGGATGCGGTCGGAGTCGCGCACCGACGAGACTTCCGGGTTGGTGACGACCAGCGCCTCGTCGGCGAAGTGCATGGCCATCAGCGCGCCGCTCTCGATGCCGGCCGGCGAGTCGCAGACGATGTAGGTGAAGCCCATGTCGTCGAGTTCCTTGAGCACGTTTTCCACGCCTTCCTGCGTCAGCGCGTCCTTGTCGCGGGTCTGCGAGGCGGGGAGGATGAACAGGTTGTCGCACTGCTTGTCCTTGATCAGCGCCTGCGTCAGCCGGGCCTCGCCCTGAATGACGTTGATGAGGTCGTACACCACGCGGCGCTCGCAGCCCATGATGAGGTCGAGGTTGCGCAGGCCGACGTCGAAGTCGATGACGGCGGTCTTGTGGCCGCGCAGGGCCAGGCCGGAGGCGAAGCTGGCGCTGGTGGTGGTCTTGCCCACGCCGCCCTTGCCGGAAGTCACCACGATGATTTTGGCCATGAGTTCTGTCCTTCTTGAATTATTTGAGTGCCAAAGGTTCGATCAGCAATTGTTCACCCTGCAATCGCACGATGGCCGGCTGGCCGCGCACCCCGGCGGGCAAATCCTGTTCGGCGGTGCGGTAGATGCCGGCGATGGCGACCAGCTCGGGCTCGAAGCTGGTGCAGTAGATCCGCGCTGTGGTGTTGCCGCGCGCCCCGGCCAGCGCACGGCCGCGCAGCGCGCCGTAGATGTGCACATGCCCTTCGGCCATGACTTCCGCACCAAAGCTGACCACGCCCTGCACGATGAGATCGCCGGGGGAATACACCCGCTGCCCCGAGCGCAGCGGTCGGTCGATGAGCACCGTGGGCAGCGTTGCGAGGGCGGGTTCACGGGCGGCGGGTGTGGCAGCAGCAATGGAGGGCATCGCCGCGACCTGGGGTTCGGCACGTGGCGACTCATCGGCGGGTGTCGTTGCGGGTGCAGAGGCGGCTTCGGCGGGATCGGCCGGTTTGCGAGGATCTCGACCGACGTCGCGGCTGTCGAGCAGGGGTAGATCGCTGGCCCCGGCCCAGACTTGTTGCGCGGCCTGAGCCACCACGCCGAAGGGTCGCATCCTGAGGCGGCGCAGCAGGGCGGCGAGTTCGTCCAGCGGCAGGGCGGCGTCGTCGGCCAGGCGGCGCAGGTCGATGGCCACGGCCTCGCCCGCGAAAAACTCGGGCGCGGCATCGAAGCGCTGCTGCAGCGCCTCGGCCAGCGCGGCGAAGTCGGGTGTTTTCACCACCAGATGCACGGCGTCGATGGCGCCGCTGCGCAGTTCAAACAAGGTGGCTTTGGAGCGGGACATGGGCAAGCGGGACGACTGCGGGTGTGAGGAGCCTGTCGGACTTGAGGATCGCGGGCAGCAAATGGACGGTGCGGCGCCCTGCGGCAGCGGTTTTTTGCCCCATAGCTCCGGCTATGGGGCTGCAAACCCGCCGCCACATGGCATCCACACCGCCCATTTTCGCCTTCCGCGCCCCAAGCCCGATAGGCTCCGAGGAAAAACGAATCCGGCAATCGTAGTGGATCGGTGCGGGTGGCCGTCGATGCCGGCTCAGGCATCTTCCAGCGCGCCGTTCACCAGCCGAAGCCGGCGCTGGCAGCGCGCGGCCACCGTGGCGTCGTGGGTGACGATGATGAGGGCGTCGCCCTGCGCACGCGCCACGTCGAGCAGCAGGTTCAGCGCCACTTCCGAGGCTTCGCTGTCGAGATTGCCAGTGGGTTCGTCGGCGAGCACGAGCTGCGGTTGGGTGACCAAGGCGCGGGCGATGGCCACGCGCTGGCGCTCGCCGCCCGAAAGCTCGCCCGGGCGGTGCTGCAGCCGTGCGCCCAGGCCCATGCTTTGCAACATCTGCGCGGCCACCGCATGCGCCTGCCCGGTCGGGGTGCGGCGGATGCGCAGCGGCATGGCGACATTGTCGAGCGCGCTGAACTCCATCAGCAGGTGGTGGAACTGATAGACGAAGCCGACATGCTGGTTGCGCCACGCGCCCTGCGCCTTGGGGTTCATCTGCGCCCAGTCGCGCCCGCAGACCTGCACATGGCCGCCGTCGGCGCGGTCGAGGCCGCCCAGCAGGTGCATGAGCGTGCTCTTGCCCGAGCCCGAAGCGCCGATGATGGCCAGGGTCTGACCGCCGTCGATGCGCAGATTCACGTCCTTGAGCACTTCGACGGGCTGCGGCCCTTCGGTGTAGCGCTTGCGGACGTGTTCGGCCAGCAGGATGGGTAGGGTCATGGCGAAAGCTCAAAGCGACTCATGCTAATGGAAGCCCATCACGCCAGCTTGTCGTCCGCGACGTGATAACGCGGGTCTTCGAGCCGGTTGACTTCCACGCTGTCACCCGCCTTGTCGATTCATTGCGACGCGAACAGAATGAAGGAATCCCCTCCCAGCCTCCCCCGCAGGCGGGGGAGGGGCCGTCTTGCTCCCTCCCCACTCGTGGGGGTGGAGGCGGAAAAGGCAAAGCCAACTGCTTGGCTTTGCCCCGCCGGAACGGGGCTGGCTTGCAAGCCAGCCATTGGACGGGTTGGGGTGGGCGTCTCCCCCTCCCAGCCTCCCCCACGCCGTGGGGGAGGAGTGTTCGCTCCCTCCCCACTCGTGGGGGTGGAGGCGGAAAAGGCAAAGCCAACTGCTTGGCTTTGCCCCGCCGGAACGGGGCTGGCTTGCAAGCCAGCCATTGGACGGGTTGGGGTGGGCGTCTTCCCCTCCCAGCCTCCCCCACGTCGTGGGGGAGGAGTGTTCTCTCCCTCCCCACTCGTGGGGAGGGTTGGGGTGGGGAGGCAGTCTCGAACTTCAACGCGCCGGATCAATGGCTCCCGATCTGCGGCGCATATTCGGGCACCAGCGCGTGGAGCGCGGCCTTGATCTGCGCGGGCGAGTCGGCACCGCTGGCGGCGATCCAGTCTTGCAGCGCCTGCAGGTCGATAGCGTCCTGCTCGGCCTGGCGGGCGACGCGCAGTTTGGGGTGGGGCGTGGGCAGGGTGGTCTCGTCGTCGGCCAGCAGTTCTTCATACAGCTTTTCGCCGGGGCGCAGGCCGGTGAAATGAATCGGAATCTCCCCCTCGGTCTTGTTCGAAAGCCGAATCATCAGCCGCGCCAGATCGACGATCTTCACCGGCTCGCCCATGTCGAGCACATAGATTTCACCGCTTCGCCCCATCAGCCCGGCCTGCAGCACGAGCTGCGCGGCTTCGGGAATGGTCATGAAATAGCGCACGATCTCCGGGTGGGTCACGGTGACCGGCCCGCCCGCGGCGATCTGCGCCGCAAAACGCGGCACCACGCTGCCGCTGGAACCCAGCACATTGCCGAAGCGCACCGCGCAGCAATGCGTGTCGGGGTGCTGCGCGGCGTGCGCCTGCAGCGCCAGCTCGGCCAGCCGCTTGCTCGCGCCCATCACATTGGTCGGGTTCACTGCCTTGTCGGTGGAGATGAGCACGAAGCGCTGCGCGCCGCAGGCGGTGGCCGCGCGTGCCGCGTTCAGGGTGCCCAGCACATTGGTGCGCAGCGCCTCGATGGCGTTGTCGTCTTCCATCAGCGGCACATGCTTGTAGGCCGCGGCGTGCAGCACCACGGCAGGGCGGTGCAGCTTGAACAGGTCGCCCAGCCGTTCGGGCTCGCGCACATTGGCGGTGTAGTAGCGCACGGCCAGCTCGGGAAAGCGCGCCTTGAACTCCTGCTCCAGCGCATAGATGGCGATTTCCGACGCGTCGATGCACACCAGTTGCCGCACGCCGAAGCGCGCGATCTGGCGGCACAGCTCCGAGCCGATGCTGCCCCCCGCCCCCGTGACCAGCGCCACCTGACCCGCGAACAGATCGGAGAGGCCGCGCACGTCGAGTTGCACGGCGGCGCGCCCGAGCAGGTCGGCCAGCTCGACCTGGCGCGGCGCACTGCCGCCGCTGACGCCGCTTTGCAGCCAGTCGTCTGCGCGCGGCAGGGTGAGCAGGGCCAGGCGCGCCTCGCTGGCCCGCAGCAGCAGTTCGCGGCGCGCAGCGCTGCCGGGTTCGCTGGCGATCAGCGCATGACGGGCGCCCTGCGCCTGCGCTACCGCTGCCAGATCGTCGACGCTGCCGGCCACCCGCACGCCCTGCACGCTGCGCCCCACTTCGCCGCGGTTCGGGCTGATGAGCGCGGCCACCTGCCAGCCCTTGCTGGAACGCAGACTCTGCAGCGCGCGCGCGGCGTCGTCGAGCGTGCCCAGCACCAGCAGCGGCTTGCCCTGCGCGCTGGAGCGGGTGAGGCGGCCTTCGGCCAGAATGCGCGCGGCCAGCCGCAGGCCGAGCAGCGCGGCGGCTGCGAACAGCGGATGCAGCAGCACGATGGAGCGCGGGAAATTGGGCAGGCGCAAGAGCAGCAGCACGGCCGCCAGCGCCAGCGCCGCCACGATCATGGCCGAAGCCAGCCGCTTGAACTCGGGCACGCTGGTGTGGCGCCACGGCGTGCGGTACGCCCCCATTCCCGCCAGCGCCGCCGCCCACACCGCGGCGGCCAGCGGCGTGCTGATCCACAGAATCTGCGCCAGATTGGCCGGCGCGTCATTGCGCAGCAGGCTGAAGCGAAACAGGAAGGCGAGCAGCCAGGCAGTAGCGACGAGCAGGGCGTCGACGGCTGCGGGGCGCCACGCCGCGCGGAGGGAAAAACTCATGCAGCGGTCCGCTCGCTCAGGCTCAAGCCGCGCGCCACCAGCTCGCACACCCGCGCGCGCTGCGCCGCGCTCATGTTCGAGCCCGAGGGCAGGCAGATGCCGCCTTCGAACAGCGCGCGGCTCACATCCCGTCCCGGGGCATGGGGAAAATAGCGGCAGCCCGCGTAGAGGGGCTGCAGGTGCATGGGCTTCCACACCGGGCGGGCCTCGACGTTGTGGCGTTCGAGAAAGTCGAGCAGGGCGTCGCGGCGGCTCTGCGCGTCGTCACCTTCCAGCACGAAGGCCGACAGCCAGCGGGTGGAACGATGGCCCTCGGGCTCGGCCATCCAGCGCAGACCGGGCACGGTGGCGAGCGCGTCGCGGTACTGTGCAAACACCTCGCGGCGGACCTGCACCCGCTGGTCGAGCACGCGCAACTGGCCGCGGCCGATGCCCGCCAGCACATTGCTGAGTCGATAGTTGTAGCCGTCTTCGACATGCTCGTAATGCCGCGTCGGTTCGCGCGCCTGGGTGGAGAGCTTGCGGGCGTGTTCGATCAGCGCCGCGTCGTTGCCCACCAGCATGCCGCCGCCCGAGGTGGTGATGATCTTGTTGCCGTTGAACGAGAACACCGCCAGCTTGCCGAAGCTGCCGCTGGGGCGGCCGTGGTAGGTCGCGCCGAGCGATTCGGCGGCGTCTTCGAGCATGGGCACACCGTAGCGTTCGAGCAGGGGGGCAATGGCGTCCATCTCGGCGCTCTGGCCATAGAGATTGACCACCACCGCGGCCTTGGGCGTGATGCCTTGCGCGTGCAGCGTGGCGAGCGCAACAGCCAGGGCCTGCGGCGACAGATTCCAGCTCTGCGGCTCCGCATCGATGAACACCGGCGTGGCGCCGAGCTGCCTGATGGGATTGACGCTGGCCACGAAGGTCAGGCTGGAGCACAGCACCACGTCGCCCGGCCCCACGCCCAGCAGGCGCAGGCCCAGATGCAGCGCCGCCGTGCCCGAAATCGTGGCCGCAGCGTGCTGCACACCCACGCGCGCGGCCAGCTCGCGCTCGAAGGCGTCCACGTGGGGGCCGAGCGGCGCGATCCAGTTGCTGGTGAAGGCCTCCTGCACCAGCGCCACCTCGTCTTCGCCCAGATGCGGCGAGGACAGATAGACGCGCTGCGACAGCTCGCGCCGCGTCACCAGATCGACCGCGCGCCCGGTCGCGTCCACCACCGGCACATGGTCGATGCGCTGCGCGTCCATCAGCGCCAGCACGTCGCGCTGGCTGGCCTGCAGGCTCACCGTGTGCGGCGCGTGCGCAGGCAGGGCGGACAAGGGCGCATCGTTGCTCACCCCGGCCAGCGCGGCGCGGCGCAGGTCGCCGTCGGTGACGGTGCGCAGCAGACGCCCTTGGTCGTCGGTGACGAGCAGAATGCCCTGCGCCGTGGCATCGAGCCGCGCCAGCGCGTCGTGCAACGTGGCGGTGGGGGGCAGGCAAAGTTGGGCGAGTGGGAGAAAGGGCATGGCAGCGGGCAATCAAACGGCAATCAAACAGGAACCACGCGCAGACCGAGGGCGCGCGCCGCGCCACACTGGCGCTGATCGGCTGAGACGAACACCTCGGCCTCGCAAGCCAGCGCGGCGCCGAGGTGCAGCGCATCCATGCCGCGCAGCGGGTGGGCCTCGAGCGCACGCACGGCGTGGCCGACGACGTCGGGTGATGTGTCGCAGACCAGGGCGTCCTCGATGTCGGCGAGCAGGTCGGCCTTGACGGTGCGGTACTGCTGCGCGTCGATTCGACCTTCGCGCAGCAGGCGGCTGAAGGCGGAGATCAGCTCAGGCACTGCGATGACCGACAGCGCGAGCACGCTGGCTGCATCGCACCAGCGCAGCACCTCGGCCGAGCCGGCTTCGTCGATATAGCGCTTGGCCAGAGCCGAGGAATCGAAGTACACCCGCATGGTGCTGGAGACGCCGCAGCGATCAGCGTTGCTCGAGAATGACGCGGCTGATCTGCTCACCCGAAATCTGCAGCGGGCGGGCCGCGCGCCGCTTCCAAGAGGGCACTTGCGGCGCCACCGGGTGAATCTCGGCGATGGGCTTGCCCTTGCGCAGCACGCGCACGGTTTCGCCGGCTTCGACCAAGTCGAAAAACGCGCGGGCGTGGTTGCGCAGTTCGGTGAAAGTGGTGTCGCGCATGGCAGGGCTCCGGGGAAAATGTACAGCGAAGTGTACATCGCGGCGTGGACGTGGCTGTGCAGTTTTACGCGCTCGCCTGCGCCAGAGGCCGTGCCGGCACGCCGGCCCAGGACTGGCCGTCGGGCAGGTCTTGCAGCAGCACCGCGCCCGCGCCCAGCGTGGCGCCCGCGCCCACGCGCAGATTGCGCAGCACCGTGCTGCCCGCGCCCACCAGGGCGGCTTCGCCCACCTGCACCGCGCCGCCCAGGCGCGCGCCGGGAGCGATGTGCGCCCAGGCGGCGATGCGGCAGTCGTGATCGACCACCGCGCCGTGATTGACGATGACCCCAAGGCCGAGCTCGGCCATGGGGCCGACGACGCACTGCGACGTGATCAGACAGCCGGGCTGGATGCGTGCCGAGGCCGCCACGCTGGCGCTGGGGTGCACGATGGTCGCCAGCGGCCCGATGGACGCCAGCCGCGCCGCCTCGTCGCGCCGCATCGCGTTGTGGCCGATGGCCACATGCACCGCGCGCGGGCCAGGCAGGGCACTGGCGTCGTCGGGTGAAAGCACCGGTACCCCGGGCAGCAGCTCGCTGCCCCAGGTGGCCGCGTCGCGGTCCGAGGCGAGCACGCGCGCAAAGGCGCCGCTCAGCAAGGCCGCGTCAGCCGCCACGCGGCCGTGGCCGCCGGCGCCAAACACGATCAAGACAGGTTTGTCGGAGGATGGGGACATATGGGTTTCAATAACGATTGACCTTGTGCAGCAGCTCGCCAGACAGCGGCAGAGTTGCCAGCAGATGCGCGATGCGCGCGGCGCTGCGGCCGTCACCGTAAACATTGTCGGCTGGATGCGGCCAAGGCCCGAGCGCCAGCGCCTGCCGCACGGCGGCTTCGATGGCGCCGGCCTGCGGCGGCACGTCCACCGTGTTGGCGTTGCGCTCGCGCAGGTTCTGGCGGCTGCCGACGTTGACCACCCGCGTGCCCAGACTGGCGGCCTCGATGATGCCAGAAGACGAATTGCCCGCCAGCACCGCGGCGTGGCGCAGCGCGGCCAGATAGTCGGCGCGCGGCAGATGGGTGATGCGGTGAAACCCCGGCCACTGCTGCGCCCGCAGCAAGGCTTCGATGTGGCCCGAACCCGCGTCGGCATTGGGCGCCAGCCACACCACGCTGAACGCCGACCCCGCCCCGGCAGCCCGCAGACCGTCGAGCAGCGCCTGGGTCTGCGCGGCGGCGTCGTCCGCCTCCTGCACCACGGGGTGGAACAAGGCCAGGACGTAAGGCCGATCTTCGCGCCACGCGCGCCCTCCCCACGCGTGGGGAGGGTTGGGGTGGGCATCTCCCCCTCCCAGCCTCCCCCACGGCGTGGGGGAGGAGTGTTCGCTCCCTCCCCACTTGTGGGGAGGGTTGGGGTGGGGAGCCTGCCGCGCCAGTGCCGACTGCAAGGCCCGCAGTGCGGCCTCTCGCGGAAGATGCCGCGCGTCAGCCAGGTCGTCCAGCCCCGGCGCGCCCACCACATGCACGCGCTGCGGGTCTTCGCCCATCGCGATGAGGCGCTCGCGCGACTGCGCCGTGGCGCAGAAATGCAGCGCCGCCAGCTTGCTGATGGCATGGCGCACCGGTTCGTCCACCGTGCCCGAGCGCTCGCCGCCGTGCAGGTGAATGGACGGCACCCCCAGATGCAGCGCGGCCAGGGCCCCCGCGAGCATCTCGCCCCGGTCGCCCAGCAGCAGCAGTGCGTCGGGCCGCTCGGTCTGCAGCACCGGCGCCAGCCCGGCGAGCGTCTGGCTGATCGCCCGCGCCATGCCCGCACCGTCGCGCGCGCCCACGTCACTGGGCATGCGCGCCGCGATGCGCAGCCCGCTGGCCGCGATCTCGTCCACCGTGTGGCCAAAGTCGGGGTGCAGATGCATGCCCGTGACCGCCACAGCCACCTCCAGCAGCGGATGCGCAGCAGCAGTGAGCAAGGTCTGGCGCATCAGCCCGAAGTCGGCGCGGGTGCCGGAGAGATAGAGAATGCGGCGGGGCATGGGGGCGGCATTGTGATCAAGCGGGGGCATCATGCGCAGCCCAAGGGTCGATCACCGTCAGTCCTGAAAACTGAAAGTTGCGCACATTCCGAGTCACCAGGGTCAGGCCATGGGTCAGGGCTGTAGCGGCGAGCAGGCTGTCGATGGCTGGAAGGGGTCTGCCGGCCTCCGCAAGTAATTTTCCCCAACGTTCCGCGACTTTCATATCGACGGGCAGCAGCCGGTTTGCGAAGAACGCGGGCAATTCCACTTCCAGCCAGTCGAGCAGTTGTTGTTTGCGCAGGCCCGCGGGCAGCGCCTCGATGCCCTTGCGCAATTCGCCCACGGTCAGGACAGACAGAAACAAGGCTGTGGCCGGGCGCGCTTCCATCCATTGCACGACCGCGGGCATCGGCTCGCGGCGTCGCAGTTCGGACAGGACGTTGGTATCGACGAGATAACTCACAGGCTTACAGGTGGGTTTCTCGCGTGAGACTGGGGTCGCGCGAGAAATCGAGATCGTCTGCACCGGCCAACGGCGAACGGCGTATGAAGGAAGCCAGCGATTCACCGGTACCGGCCAGCCGATCGTAGTCGGCGCGCGACAGCACGACGGCCACCGACCGGCCATGCACCGTGATTTCCTGCGGGCCGTCGCGCTCGGCCTCTTTGACGACCTCGGATAGACGCGATTTGGCTTCTTGCATTTGCCAGATGTGCATGGAGAACCCCCAATTCTGACCAGTGTGGTCAGAGTGTAGTGCAAAGCCGCGCTGTGAATTTTCCGTTCCCGCTCGCCCCTATCACCAGTCGCTGCGTCGCCCGCGTCGCTCCCACATAGAACAGCCGCGCTGCCTCGCGCTCGTCTTCGCCTTCGGCGGGCATGTGGCCCACACCCACCAAGGCCACCACGGGGAACTCCAGGCCCTTGCTCGCGTGCAGGGTCATCACCTTGATGCTGTCGTGCGCGGGGTTGAACTCGCCTGAGCGTTTGCGCACCTGATGCGGCAGCTTGCGTTTGCGCAGGAACTCGGCGCACAGGTCCATTTCGCTGTGGTGGCGGCAGAGGATGGCCATGTCGCCCCAGGCGTGGCCTTCGCGGTGGGCGCTGGCCAGCACCTCGGCCACCTGGACCACCTCTTCGCGCAGGGTGTGCAGGCGGATGATGAGCGGCGCCTCGCCGTCGCGCCCGCAGCTCACGGGCTTGAGCAGGGGTACGCCGTCGTCGTCCCTGTCCTCGGCCGTGAGCAGATCGGATGCAACAAGGCTGGCGGTCTGCAAGATCTGCCGCGTGTTGCGGTAGTTGATCTTGAGAATGGTGGTGCGCCCCTGCGCCTGGATGCCCACGCTCTTGAAGCTGAAGTTCTTCTTCTGCGCGCGTTCGTAGATGCTCTGCGCGTCATCAAACAGCACGAGCAGGCTGTTGGTGGCGGGGTCCACCATCTGCACCACCAGGCGCAGCCATTCGGGCGCGAAGTCATGGCCTTCGTCGATCAGCACGGCCTGGTATTGCCCGCTGGGGATCTGGCGGCGCTCCACGCCGGTGATGACGCGCTGGACCAGGTCAGCCATTTTGTCGGAGACGGACTGGTTGGCGGCGGGCAGGTCTTGCCCGTAGGCCACCAACTGGTCGCGGCACCATTTGTGAAAGTGCACGGCGTGCACGCGGTCGGCAATGCCTTTGGCGGCCATGTTGCGGGCGAGCTGCCGGGCAAGCGGTTCGTTGTAGCAGAGGATGAGGATGGGCTTGCTGGCGGCTGCGTCTTGGGTTTTGACGGCTTTGGCCAGGTGTTCGGCGCGGCAGCCCAGCAGCATGGTCTTGCCCGAGCCGGCCACGCCGTGGATGACGCGGTGCCCATCGCCCAGGCTGCGGGCCAGCTGCTCCTGCTGCAGGTCCATCACCCGCATGATGCTGGGCAGCTCGGCGGCTTCGTCGCCGTCGTCAAACAGCTCGCCGGTCACTTGCACGCGCACCTCGGGGAACAGGATCCAGCGCACCCGCTCCATCTGCGGCAGCGACAGGACGCCGCGCATCATGAAGGGGAACATGTCCCAGAGGCGGCTTTGCAGCGCTTCGGGCTCCACCGCCTCGAGCATCTCGTCCTGGCAGAGTACGCGGTGCGGTTCGATGGCGTGGGCGAGTTCGGCCTTGTCAAACTGCGCGCGGGTGATGTTGGGCAGCACCACGCCGTAGCTCCACGGAAAGGCCAGCCTGCCCTGATGCCGGCCTTCGGACTGCACCAACTGCGGGTCGCGTTCCAGCGCGTTCACCACCTGGTGCGCATACTGCCGGGCCTGCTCCAGCGGGTTGGGAATGGTCTTGGGGCCGAGCTCGGTGTGGATGTCCCAGGTCTGCTTGTTGGCCTGGATGAGGGTGGAGAGCCGCAAGTCCTTGACCTCCAGGATCAGGATGCCCCGGCGCGGGTGCATGACGACAAAGTCCGGGTGCTGGCGCTGCGGGCCGACGGCCACGTCGTACCACAGCAGGTAGTCGGCGTCGAGCTTCTGTTCAAGCCGTTCGGCGGTGCGGCGTTCGCCCGGCGTCATGCGCGCAACGCAGGAGCCCAGCGCAGGAATCAGGGTGGCCATGTTGTCTCTGTTTGTGTGCCTGAGATGAATGATGCCGCAATTTCGGGGGAAGGCCGGAAATTTCGGTTCTCCAGCGGTATCTCACGGCAAGGATGTTTGAGGTCTTGGGGCTCGGCCTTGATCGATACAACCGGCATCTGGCCATTGCGGCACTATGGGGTGGTCAGAAATGATGTGTGAGCCTGCGTCATCTGTAAACTCCAATGCATGCACCCTGCCATTGCACAACACCGCGCCGCCATCGCGGCGATTTGCCAGCGCTACGGCATACGCCGGCTGGAGGTGTTCGGCTCGGCCGCGCGAGGGGACGATTTCGTGCCTGCAAGCAGCGATGCGGACTTTCTCGTGGAGTTTGCTGCGGATGCTGGGCCTGATCTGCACAGTTTTTACGGCGCAAAGGCCGAACTGGAGCAGTTGCTAGGTAGGGGCGTCGATCTGGTGGAGCCTGGCGCGGTGCGCAACCCGTATGTGCTCGCCAGTATCAACCGCCATCGTGAGCCCGTGTATGCAGCGTGACCCACGAGCTTATCTTTGGGATGCGCGCGAGGCAGCGCAGGCGATCCTGGCTTTTACCGCAGACATGGACGCCAAGGCCTATGTGACCAACGAGATGGTGCAGGCCGCAGTCGAGCGTAAGTTTGAAGTGATCGGCGAAGCACTCAATCAACTGTCCAAATGGGATGCGGCCAAGGCTGCGCGCATTCAGGACTTGCCGCAGGTTGTTGCCTTTCGCAACCAACTGATCCATGGCTACGCCACGATCAACCCGCTCACGGTTTGGAACATCGTGCAGAACGCTTTGCCGGGTTTGCTCGCGACCGTGCAGACGTTGCTCGATGAGCTGGATTCCTGAAGTCTGCAACCGTTTCAGGCGCTGTCTCCGCCCTGGAGGTTTTCCCACTGCAACACGGCGCCCGCGGCGGCATCGGCGCGCAGGCGCTGGCCGATGACGGCGTCGAGCTCGGCGGCGGGAATGCCGCTGGCGGGGCGGCGCAGTTGCAGGTGTTCGCGCCGCAGCACGGTGCCTGCGGGCAGGGCGGTGGCCAGCACCACGCTGCGGCGGGCCACGGCGCGCACGTCGATCTCGTCGGGCCGCGGGGCCTTGATGCCGTCGCCCAGCATGGCTTCGATGCGGCGGATGTCCTGCGCCAGCGCGGCGAACTCGGCGGGTTCGCTGGAGGCGCGGTGGTCGGGGCCGGGCAGGTTGCGGTCGAGGGTGAGGTGCTTTTCGATCACGCAGGCGCCCAGGGCCACGGCGGCAAGCGCGGCGGTGTTGCCCAGGCTGTGGTCGGAATAGCCGGTGGGCAGGCCGGTCTCGGTGCGCAGGGTGGCGATGGCGCGCAGATTCAGCGCGTCGTCGGGTGCGGGATAGGCGGAGGTGCATTGCAGCAAGGTCAGGCTTTGCTCTTGCCCCCACGCCGCCTGTACCCAGCCGACGGCCTGCTTCACTTCATCCAGGGTGGCCATGCCGGTGGAAAGAATCAGCGGCAACCCGGTGGCGGCGGCCTTGGCCAGCAGGGGGCGGTTGACGATTTCGCCGGATGAAATTTTCAGCCGCCGCACGCCGAGGCCGACCAGCAGATCCACCGCGGCTTCCGAAAACGGGGTGGACATGAACTCGATGCCGACCCGTGCGCAATGGGCGGCAATGATCTGGTGCTGCTCTGCGCTGAGTTCGAGCTTGCGCAGCATGGCGAATTGATCGGTCTCGCCGGTGGCGCCCTGCTGATAGGCGGCGGTGGCGGCGCCGGGCAGGGCGAGGTCTTCGGCACGGAAGGTCTGGAACTTGACCGCGTCGGCCCCGGACGCCTTGGCGGCATCGACGAGTTCGAGCGCGAGGTCGAGTTGGCCGTTGTGGTTGACGCCGGCTTCGGCAATGAGAAAGACGCGGTCGCTGGGCATGGCTGGGCCTTCGTTCAGGCTGGCTGCCGATGGTGGAGCCATTCGGCCAGGGCGAAATCGTCGGCGGTGTCGATGTCCACCGAGCGTTGCGCGGGCATGGCGTAAGCCGCGACAGACACACTCCACAGGCCGTGCCGCGCGGCGTGGGCCAGGGCTTCGCGCCGCCAGACGTAGATCGAGCCGTTGAGCGCCCAGACCTTGGGCGCGTTCTGGCGCGCGCCCAGGCCGCCGCCCTTGCTGATGCAGACGCGGCCGTCGGGCAGTTCTTCGACGAGGTTGAAGTAGGGGTTGAAGCCGCTGTCGAACACGCTGAGCACCAGATCCGGCGCGTCGGGGGCGTCGAAACGGGCGAGGCAGCCGTCGAGGTCTGCGGGCGCGCGCAGCGGCGAGGTGGGTTGCAGATCGACGATGCGGGTGACGATGGTCCCCCGCGCTTCGAGATGGGCCACGAGGTGCTCGATGACCGGGAGCTTGGGGGTGTCGTCGCGGGCAAGTTCGACCGGACGCAGATAGGGCACGATGGCCCCATGCTCGCGGGCGATGCGGGCGATCTCGGGGTCGTCGGTGGACACATGGACGGCGCCGATGGCGGGGTGCTGCAGCGCAAAGCGGATGCTGTGCGCGATGAGCGGCAGGCCCGCGAAGGGCAGGATGTTCTTGCCCGGCAGGCCTTTGCTGCCGCCTCGGGCGCAGATCGTGGCGAGGGTGGTCATGGCGTGGGGATGGATCATGCAGGATGGACCGCGAGCAGGGCCAGGGCCAGCTCGCTTACCCGCTCTGCAGCGGTGTTGGGTGCCCCCACGCTCGGGCTTTGTCCTCGCTGCCCCCCGAGGGGGCTGGCCCCGCCTTGGGACGGCCCGGCGGCGGGGCAGGCGCATGCGGCGGCGCGCTCCCTCTCGGGTTGCGCGAGCAGGGTGGCCAGCGTCTGCGGCAGATCGGTCAGGTGGCACGCGGCATCGGCCACGCCCAGCGCGGCATAGGGCATGGCGGGCGCGGCGATGGAGTCGAGCAGTTGCAGCACGCGCCTGCCCGCCAGATGCGCTTCGAGGGCGACGGTGGAAGTGCCGGTGATGACGGCGTCCACCGCATGCAGCAGCGGGTGCAGCGGTTCGATCGCGGCCGAGACGCGGCATTGCGGATCGTCGGGCAGGGCGGGCAGCGATTGCGAGGGATGCGGGCGCACGATCAGGGTCCAGTCGGGGTGCCGGCGCACGGCGCCGATGCAGGATTGCAATATGCGTTCGGGCAGATGCGGGTCGCCGTGGCAGCCGGGCGAGGCCGGGTGCGTGGCGGGTTCGGGCTGCAGCGCCAGCAGAATCAGCCGGCGCTGCGGAGCGCCCAATGTGGCGCGCAACGACCGCCCGGCCGCGCGCGTCTGCGGGGCGCCCAGCGCATCGAACGCCGGATTGCCGGTGATGGCGATGCGCTCGGGCGGCCATCCGGCGCGGATGAGGTTGTCGCGCACGGCTTCGGACAACACGCACACCCGGCTGGGGTGGCGCGTGCGCGCGGCGAAGGCGTCTCCGGGCAGTGCGAAGAGGTCGAGCAGCGCCAGGCTGGGAATGCCCGCTTCGCTGGCCGCATCGACCGCGGCGTACTCGCTGCGCGGTGAGTTGGTGGCGAGCACCAGATCGGGCCGAAGGTGGGCGACGATGCGGCGGAAGAAGTGCAGCGGATGAAAGCCCAGCCGTCCCCGGGCGTCGAGCAGGGCCTGCGCCGCCTCGGGGCCGATCTGCTGCTGCAGATCCCAGGCGTTGATGCCCAGATACGCCACGGTTTCTGCCTCGGGAATGTCGGGATGGGTGTTGCCCGGCCGCAGCGCGCGGCCCAGCGCCAGGGCCTCAGCCTGTTCCTCGGGGGAGAGCAGGTGCAGCAGGTCGGCATAGCCCAGCGGAGTTTCACCGGCTTGCCGCGCCACGCGGGCCGCGGTGGTCAGCGCCAGCAGGGTGATGTCCACATCGGGCCGGCGCCGGCGCAGCGCCCGCAGCAGCGGCAGCATCATGGCGATATGGCCGCCGCCATAGGCGACGGCGAGGATGCGCGGTGGGATGTTCATCCGGCAATCTCGGGCTCGAATTGCTGCGCCCATAGTTCCAGCGCGGCCAGCGCGCGCAGTTCGCGGGTGTGATTCGCCACGCCCGAGACATGGTCGTCGAACAGCTTGCGCACCACGCTCGCCTCGAACAGTTGCGCGCCGAGCGCGTCGGGTGCGAACAACAGTTCGTGCAGCCATTGCCGGCGCGGCCCGCGGAACCACTCGCCGATGGGAACGGTGAACATCTGCTTCTTGCGGTGCGCGAGGTCGGCGCCGATCAGCGGCTCGACTGCGCGCTTGAACCTGTGTTTCTTGTCGCCGTCCTTGAGCTTGGTGTCGCCGGGCGCACGAAAGGCGAACTCCATCACGCGCCAATCGAGAAAGGGCGTGCGCGCCTCCAGCGACACCGACATGCCCATGCGGTCGGGCTTGACGAGGTTGTTGCCGGGCAGCAGCAACATCATGTCCAGAAACAGCATCTGGTTGACGCGGTCGAAGTGCGCCGCCTGCTCGAACCAGGGCGCGGCCACGTCGCGCACGCTGTCCACATCGGCCAGCTTCTGGCGCAGCCAGGGCTGGAACAGCGCGGCTCTAGCCTGCTCGCCGAACAGTCCGGTGTGTTCCACGTAGTGCTGCGCGAAGTCGGCCACGGGCAGATCGCGCAGCGCAGGGTCGGCCATGAAGCTGGCGTATTTGTCGTAACCGGCGAACAGTTCGTCGCCGCCATCGCCGGTGAGCACGACTTTCACATCCTGAACGGCGAGTTGGCTGACGCTGCGCGTGGGCATGAACGAGGCGTCGCCGTGCGGCTGGTCGCAGTGCCACAGCACGCGGGCCCAGTCGTCGAGCATGTCGGGCTGCACGATGCGCTCGCGGTGCGTGGCGCCGAAGCGCTGCGCGGCCTGGCGGGCGTAGGGCGATTCGTCGAAGCGCGGGTCGGGAAAGCCGATGCAGAAGGTGCGGGCGGGCTCGCGCACATGCCGCGCCATCAGCGCGACGACGGTGCTGGAATCGACCCCGCCGGAGAGAAAGGCGCCAAAGGGCACGTCGGCGCGCAGCCGCAGCCGCACGGCGTCGTCGAGCAGGGCGAGGCATTCCTGCTGCCAGGCGGCGAAGGTCTGGACGCTTTGCGTCTGCTCGGCAAGGCTCCACCAGTGGCGCGTTTGGCTGCCGCTGCTGCTGACGGTGAGCACCGTGCCCGGCATGACGTGACGCACGCCGGCGAACAGGGTGAACGGCGGCGGAGCGTAGTTGTAAGCAAGGTAGTGCTGCAGCGCGGGCAGATCGAGCGCGGGACGGCCCGGCAGCGCGGCGAGCACGGCCTTGATCTCCGAGCCGAACAGCACCTGCCGGCCGTCGCCGTGCACGAACAGCGGCTTGACGCCGATGCGATCGCGCACCAGATGAAGCCGGGGATCCTCGGGGTCGCGCCCGTCCCAGATGGCGATGGCGAACATGCCGTTGAGCCGCGGCAGGAAACCCAGCCCTTCGCGTTCATACAGTCGCAGCAAGACCTCGGTATCGCTGTGATCGGAGTGGAAGCGCACGCCCTGGCGCTGCAATTCGGCGCGCAGTTCCACGTGGTTGAAAATCTCGCCGTTCTGCACCAGGGCGATTCGCCCATCGTCGCTGACGAAGGGTTGGTGTCCGCCGGCGAGGTCGATGATCGACAGGCGGCGGTTGCCCAGGGCCGCGCCGCCTGCGGTGAACACCCCGCTGTCGTCCGGGCCGCGATGGATCAGGCTGGCGTCCATCGCCGCGAGGGTCTGCTCGCTCAAGTTGCGTCCGCTTCGGTCGAAAAAACCATAAATTCCACACATGGCGGGATTGTCGTGCTTTGGCGGTGCGAATCAGTTCGAACTGCGCCGCAACAGTTGCACCACGGTCAGGCCGATGATGCGCAGATCGACCAGCAGGCCGTGGTGTTTCGCATAGTCGAGATCGGCGTGCAAGCGCTGCTGCGGCGTGGCGCGCGAGCGGTAGAGCGCCTGCGCCAGCCCGGTGATGCCGGGGCGCACGCTGTGGCGCAGCGTCCATTGTGCTTCGGTGTAGTTGGCACGTTGCGCCGGCACGTCCGGGCGCGGGCCGACCAGGCTCATGTCGCCGCGCAGCACGTTGAGGAGTTGCGGCAGTTCGTCCACGCTGGTGCGCCGCAGAACGTGGCCGACGCGGGTGATGCGCGGGTCGTTTGAACTCGTGTTGTACGGGCCGCGCTGCGCGGCGTCCACCACCATGCTGCGGAATTTGTAGAGGCGAAAGGGCCGCGCTCCCCGGCCCACGCGGGTCTGGGCGAACAGCACGGGGCGGCCGGAGTCCAGCCACACCGCCACGGCCGCTGCGAGCATCAGCGGCGAGAACAGCAACAGCGCCAGCAGTGCCAGCACGATGTCGAACAAGCGCTTGGCCACGGTGGTTCAACGCGGAACTGAGCGCCCCCAGGGCCGGCTCGCCGTCCCACCCCCCGTGGGGGTCAAGGAAACTTGGGGCGGCCCTGCGTTTCCTTGAGAGACCGGCTCCAGACTCTGGACGATGCGGGCGATGAGATCGATCGCCAGCAGGCGGTCGTTCTCGATCTCGGCGGGCTCGCGCTGCGCGAGCACCTGCGCGGCATGCAGCAGCCGCGCCAGCTCTTTGGCGTAGATGGCACGCCAGTCGGAATCCGGGTCCTCGATGCGCTCGCGGTTGAAGGTGCGCGACAGAATCACGCTGCTGGAACCCAGGCGCAGATGCTCGCCCAGCACCACGCGCCCGGGCAGCAGGCCCTCGTCCAGCCGGGCGATGCCGCCAAAGCCGAAGCGCTTGCCTTGCTGCTTCGCCACGGCTGCGACGTGATCGATCACACCACCCGCCAGCGGCTCGAACATGAAGCGCAGACCCAGCTCGCGGTGCAGATCGTTGAGACCCACATAGATCTCGTCCAACCCTGCCAACCCTGCCCACCGGGGCAGGCCATCGAGCGCGTCACGGGTTTCGAGCAGGGCGATGGTGTGGGCACGTCCTGCCACCAGGTCGACGAATTGCGCCACCGCGTCGGCGCTGCGGAACATGGGCAGCATCAGGTGGCTGGCGCCGCCCTCGAGCGCCTGGTCGATCTCGATGGTGCTGGCGTCATGCAGGGGATTGACCCGCACGATCAGCGCAGACTGCGGCACGGCCCGCCGAACCTTGGCCACGTCCTCGGGCACATGGTTGGAGATGAAGGTATCCAATCCGCCTTGACGCTCGATCTTGCCGTGGCGCTCCAGATCGACCATGATGCGCGTCACGCCGCAGCCCACGGCAAAGGCGGCAAAGTCGGGGTCGTTGGTGATCTGGATGAAGTCCATTGGGCGCAAAGGTCAGAGGGTGTGAATGAATCCGGCGTGGCCGAGCAGGGCGCCCAAAGCGCTCCCATCAAGGAAGGCGCAAAGCACAGCCGTGCCCGTCGGCACGGCGCGCATTTGCAACGCTGCAGGGGGCGCTTTGGGCGCGATGAGCGGGCATGGCGGATTTGTTCACACCCTCTCTCAAGGAAACGCCGGGCCGCCCCAAGTTTCCTTGACCCCCGCGGGGGGCGGGCTGGGCGCAGCCCGGCCCTGGGGCGCTCAGGAGGCGCGGCGGCGTTGCCGACGGGAAGTGTAGCGATCGCGCACCAGTCGGCCCAGCGGATCGAAATGCAACAGCGCTCCTGCGCCGGCCGCAAACAGCCCGCCGGCCAGACCCAGACCCAGCGCCCAGGGCGGATTCGAAGCCTGCAATGCTGCGCCCGCCGCCGCCAGCACCAGCAGCACGGCCAGCAACACCCCGGCATTGCGCCACTGCGCATCGGCCTGATGACGCGCCAGCCGCCACCACAGCACGATCACCGCCACCGTCCAGGCGGCGCCATAGGCGGCCAGCCCGCGCCAGGGCAGGGCGGGCAGCAGGGTGCCGACTGCGGCCAGCGCGACGAGTCCCGCGCCGTAGCCCAGCACCTGATCGGCGATGCGCCGATGGCTGTTGAGCCGCGTGGCCAGCACCAGTTGCGCGGCCTGCAACGGCAGCAGCAGCAGAATCCAGCGCATCGCATCGGCGACCTGTTGCTGGGCCTCAGGCGTCATCCGGCCCCAGCCGAACAGCAGCCGGACGATGCCCGGAGCTGCCACCATGCCCGCCAGCGCGATCAGGGCCGAGAGCCACAGCATCGACCGCAGCCATTGCCGCGTCTCCAACTGGGCCCGTGCGCTATCGCCCTGGCTTTGCGCTGCGCTGAGCCGCGCCAGCGCCAGCGCCGAAGCCACGGCAAACACCGTGTGCAGCGGCAACTCGCCGACGCGCTGGGCATACTGAAACACGCCGAGTTGGCCCGGCCCCGCGTCCGACATCAGGGCGCGCGCCGCCAGGGTGTAGAGCACCGTCAGCCCGGAGGCCGCCAGGGCCAGCACGAGCGCGTACAGGCTGCTCGCCTCCGGCCAGGCGCGGCCCGGTGCGACGGCGGGCAGCGCTGCGCGGCTGGCCCTGTGCATCAGCAGCAATCGCAGCAGCGCCGCGATCACCACGCCGACCGCAATCCAGCCGAACGCACCCGTCTGCGCCGCGACGATCAAGCCGCCGATCAACCCGAGGTTGAACACCACCTGCCCCATGTACTGCCACTGCAGCCGACCCTGAGCCTGCAGCATGGCGTTGCCCACCATGGCCACCGCGCCGGCAGGCAGGGCGATCAGGGCAGACCAGCCCAAGGACTGCGCGGCCAGAACCGAATCCGGCGCGCTCAGTCCCGGCGCCAACAGGTGCACGATCGTTTGCCGACCCCACCACACCCCGGCTCCAGTGAACATGAACAGCACTGCAGCCAGCCGCGACCAGCGCGCGCCCTCGGTGGCGATCTGCGCCGCATCGCGCCCAGCCATGCGCGGCACCATCACGGCGGGAATGGCTGCGCCCCAAAGCAGACTCACCGCGAGATCGGGAAAGGACAGTACGACCAGCGCCGCATCGGCATGGCCGCTGAGTCCGAATTGCGTGGCCACCACCACATCGCGCACCAGCCCAAGCAGACGGCTGGCGGCCAGGAGCAGCAGGCTGAGCGAAAAAATGCGCAACATCGACATGGACGGCCATTGTGCCTGCGGCAAAGACCCCGACCGATGGGGAACGCCGGAGGACTTTACGCATTTGCAAAAGCGTGTTTATAATTTTGTTTTTTAGCGCCCGTAGCTCAGTTGGATTAGAGTACTTGGCTACGAACCAAGGGGTCGTGGGTTCGAATCCTGCCGGGCGCACCAAAAAAATCCTGAGAAATCAGGTGGTGAAAGAAAAAGCCCGACTGTAACAGTCGGGCTTTTTTTGTTGCTTTTGTTGCGGCTGCGCCTAGGGTGCGGCTGAAACGGTCGATGGGGGGATTCGACTCCTGAGTTTTCACTCCTGGGTTTTCACTCCAATCGACCCGATTGCCGCAAGCCTGCGCTCAGGTATCTCACGAACCACGCACTGGCCAGCCCAGAGACCTCGTCGAGTTTGCCCGGCTCCTCGAAAAGATGGGTCGCCTCAGGGACGATGACGGTGCGATGCTCGCAGGAGAGCCGCAGCGCGGCCTGTTCGTTCAGTGCGATGACGTCGGTGTCCCAGCCGCCGACGATGAGCAGGGTGGGCGCCTGGACTCGGCCGAGCGCCTCACCGGCCAGGTCGGGCCGACCGCCGCGCGACACCACCGCGCCGACGCGATGCGGACGGTCTGCTGCGGCGATCAACGCTGCCGCAGCGCCGGTGCTGGCGCCAAACAGTCCGATCGCCAGCAACCGTGACACCGTTTCATGGCTGAGCCAGTCGACCGCATCCGTCAGGCGCCGGGCGAGCAGCGGAATGTCGAATCGATATTCGGCGGTGACCACATCGCGCGTGTTTTCATCGGCGGTGAGCAGATCGAACAGCAGGGTGGCAAGCCCCGCCTGATTCAGGAATTGCGCCACACGCTGGTTGCGGCGGCTGAAGCGGCTGCTGCCGCTGCCGTGCGCAAAAGCGACGATACCGAGCGCCTGCGGTGGGATGACCAGACTGCCAGGCAGCAAGGCGCCCCCGGAAGGGATGGCAACGTCGAGGGTCTGGGCAGGAGACATGGGCGGAGGTCTTCAGGTTGCCGTTTCCACGGCTTCGGGCCGGTGCCAGTGTTGCGGTGCATCCAGCGGTTCGAGCGCGGCGGTTTCATCGAGATGGAACACGGCGTCGAATTGCTGGGCCAGCGAGGTGACGAAATAATGGCTCGCACGCTCGGTCTGCGGCACATAGATCACCCCAATGGCACGCTCCAGCAGGGTTTCGTGCAAGGGCTCGGCTGCCGGGGTGTTCAGCCGCAAAAAGAAGCGGTCGAGGCCCGTGCTGTGAAACAGGTATTCGTAACTGTCGTGCAGCGCGGGTCGAACCCATTTGTGTTCGACATCGCCGTCCCACTGCGAGGCAGCCGAAACATGGCCGGTGTAGGTGGTGAAACCCACCAGCAGCGCCTTGTCCCCGACGGCCTGCCGCATGAGTTGGCCCAGGTTCCATTCGCCGCGCAGATGTGCCTCGGTGGCGCGCGCGTCGCCGAGATGCGAGTTGTGCGCCCAGACGACCACCTTGCCCGTGCCGCCGCGCCGGATGCGGTAGTCCGCCAGTGCCAGCAGGGTATCGCGCATATGGGCGTCGCGCAGATTCCAGGTGTTGACGCGCCGGCCGAACATGGCGCGGTAATAGGTCTCGGCGTTGACCACGACGGCTGCGTTGCGTTCGGCAAAGAAATGCGAGTCGATTGCCGTCAGACCGTTGCGTTCGAGGTAGGTCTGCGCGTCGCTGCGCAGTTGCAGCAGCTGCGCGACGGCCGCCTCGCGCGCGGCCGGGCGCTGGCCGAAGGCGGCCTGATAGCCGTACACCTGGGGCTCGCGCACATGATCGAGCGCGGCGTAACGCCCGCGGGCGATTTCCGCCTGCTCGGGATCGACTTGCTGCAGATAGCGAATCACCGCGTCGGCCGAGCGGTAAAGGCTGTAGAGATCCAGCCCGTAGAAGCCGACGCGGGCTTGCGGGCTGCGATCGGCGTTGTGAGCTCGCAGCCAGGCGACGAAATCCAGGACTTCGCGGTTGCGCCACATCCACTGCGGAAAACGCTCGAAGTCGTCGAGCGACGAGGTGGCATCGTCATCGCCCTCACCCTGGACGTAGCGGTTGACCCGCCAGGCATCGGGCCAGTCGCCCTCGACGGCAACGGCATCGAAGCCGTGCTCGGCAATCAATCTGCGGGTGATCTGCGCGCGCATGCGATAGAACTCCTGCGTGCCGTGGGTCGCTTCGCCGAGCAGCACGAAACGCCGGTCTGCGGCCATTTCCAGCAGGGTGTCGTAGTCTGTGGCGTTGCCGTCCAGGCGCTGCGCCAGTGCGCGCACCGCGAGAAAGGGGGTCATCGGCGCCGTCATTTCAGCGCTCCGGTCGCGTGGAATTGCGCCAGCAGGGTGCGCACCTCGTCGTCGCTGGTTTGATCGAAGTGCCGGTAGAACTGGCCGACCGCCTGGAAATCGGCCGGGCTGAGAACGCAGACGAATTCGTCGGCCACATCCTGCAGCCGCTGCCGCGCATCGAGTGGAGCAACGGGCACGGCAACGATGAGTTTCGCCGGTTTGCGCGTTCGCAGCGCCTTGAGCGCGGCGCGCATCGACGCCCCCGTGGCCATGCCGTCGTCGACCACGATGACCGTGCGCCCTTCGATTTGCGCCGTGGGGCGGGAGCCACGGTAAAGCGCTTCCCGCCGTTCGAGTTCGCGATATTCCTCGGCCATCACGCCTTCGATGTCGCGCTGGCTCACGCCGGACATCGCAATCACATGGCGGTTGAGGTCGATCGCGCCGCCCGATGCGATGGCGCCCATCGCCAATTCCGGGTGATAGGGCAGGCCGAGTTTGCGCACGATGAGCACGTCGAATTCGGCGCCGAGGGCTTTCGCCACTTCATAACCCACAGGAACTCCGCCGCGAGGAAGCGCCAGGACGACGACGTCGCTTCGACCCGCATAGGCTTGAAGCGCTCCGGCCAGACGGCGGCCCGCCGCATACCGGTCTTCGAAATGACTTTCCATGCCAGCTCCTTGCATTGGATACGCTCACGTTAAGCGCGTTGCAGGTCCGGCGACTTGATCTGGATCATTGGGGCATGGGCAAAGCCCAGCGTTCAAGGGGGCAAATTCCCTACCCCTGCGCCAGACGTTGCGCCACGTCGCGTAGCGTCTGGATGAAGTTGTCCCGCAGAGGATCAGGCGTCCGAGTGGGTTGAAGAATGCCCAGTTCGATGGTGGCGGGTTTGCCGAGCAGGGGGCGGTATTGCACTCCGGCACGTTTGAGCAGGCGCAGCGAGGCGGGAACGAGGGCCACGCCCATGCCGCAGGAGACCAGGCCGATGACGGTCTGCATCTGCCGTGCGTGCTGAGTGATGCGCGGTGCAAACCCTGCGGCCTGACACAGGCTGACGGTGAGGTCGTACAGGCCAGGGCCGATGTTGCGGGGCGGCACGATGAAAGGCTCCTTGGCCAGGGCGCGGAGATCGACTGCGCCGCTGCTGCGCAGAACGGGGTGCGCTGTGGGGGCGGCGAGCATCAACGGCTCGTGCAGCAGGCTGGTGAAGGTCAGGCCGGGTTCGTCCACCGGGGCCAGGCCGATGCCGAGGTCGAGTTCGGCGGCGAGCAGTTCGCGGATCTGCGCATCGGTGGTGAGTTCGTGCAGTTGCACATCCACCTGCGGATACTGGGCACGAAAGCTCTTGAGGGTGGGGGGCAGGATGCTGAAGTCGGCGATGGAGACGAAGCCGATGGAGAGGGTGCCGACGTCGCCGCGCTCGCTCTGCCGCACCCGCTCGACGGCGTGTTCGAGCTGACCAAGGAGGGAGCGGATGTCCTCAAAGAACGCGGCGCCAGCGGCGGTGAGCACCACGCCGCGGTTGCTGCGATCGAGCAGGCGCGCGCCGATCTCGTCTTCGAGCGCCTTGATCTGGGTGGACAGCGGAGGCTGCGAGATATGCAGGCGCTCGGCCGCGCGCGAGAAGCTGCCCTGTTCCGCAATGGCGACGAAGTACCGGAGCTGCCGCAGTTCCATGATTCGTTTGGCGTATGGCGCCACCATCAAAAATGTATTGTTCAATATAGCCGAGGATTCAGACAATCTGTTCCTCGATCCATCATTTCCAAGCAGGAGAATCGCCCCATGCCCGCCTACCGTTCGCATACCAGCACTTCCGGCCGCAATATGGCCGGCGCCCGCGCGCTGTGGCGCGCCACCGGCATGCAGGACGACGATTTCGGCAAGCCCATCATCGCGGTGGCCAATTCGTTCACGCAGTTCGTGCCCGGCCACGTGCACCTGCAGAACCTGGGGCAGCTCGTGATCGAGGAAATCGAGCGCGCCGGCGGCGTCGGCAAGGAGTTCGACACCATCGCCGTGGACGACGGCATCGCCATGGGACACGACGGCATGCTCTACAGCCTGCCCTCGCGCGACATCATCGCCGACAGCGTGGAGTACATGTGCAACGCGCACACCGCCGACGCGCTGGTGTGCATTTCCAACTGCGACAAGATCACCCCCGGCATGCTGATGGCCGCGCTGCGGCTGAACATTCCGGTGGTCTTCGTCTCGGGCGGGCCGATGGAGGCGGGCAAGACGCGGCTGGCCGGCAAGGTGATCTCGCTCGACCTGATCGACGCCATGGTGGCCGCCGCCGACGACAAGGTGTCGGATGCCGACGTGCAGGCCATCGAGCGCTCGGCCTGCCCGACCTGCGGCTCGTGCTCGGGCATGTTCACCGCGAACTCGATGAACTGTCTCACCGAGGCGCTGGGCCTGTCGCTGCCGGGCAACGGCTCGCTGGTGGCCACGCATGCCGACCGCGAGCAACTGTTCCGCCGTGCCGGGCGCACCATCGTCGATCTGGCCCGCCGTTACTACGAGGGCAATGACGAAAGCGTGCTGCCGCGCCGCATCGCGTGCAAGGCGGCGTTCGAGAATGCGATGTCGCTGGACATCGCCATGGGCGGTTCGACCAACACCGTGCTGCACCTGCTGGCGGCGGCGCAGGAAGGCGGCGTCGATTTCCGCATGAGCGACATCGACCACCTTTCGCGCAAGGTGCCCACGCTGTGCAAGGTGGCGCCGTCGAGCCACTATCACCTCGAAGACGTGCACCGCGCCGGCGGCGTGATGGCCATTCTGGGCGAACTCGACCGCGCCGGACTGCTCGACACCGGCGTGCCGACGGTGCACGCGCCAACGCTTGCCGCCGCGCTCGATGCCTGGGACGTGGCGCGCCAGCCGAGCGACGAGGTGCAGACCTTTTACCGCGCAGGCCCGGCCGGCGTGCGCAGCACCAAGGCGTTTTCGCAGAGCTGCCGCTACGACACGCTGGACACCGACCGTGCCGAGGGCTGCATCCGCGATGTCGGACACGCCTACAGCGCCGATGGCGGCCTGGCCGTGCTGTTCGGCAATCTGGCCGAGCGCGGCTGCATCGTCAAGACTGCCGGCGTGGACCAGAGCATCCTCACCTTCACCGGCCCCGCCGTGGTGCTGGAAAGCCAGGACGCGGCCGTCGAGGCGATTCTGGGTGGCCGGATCCAGCCGGGCGACGTGGTCGTCATCCGCTATGAAGGCCCGCGTGGCGGCCCCGGCATGCAGGAAATGCTCTACCCGACGAGCTATCTGAAATCCAAGGGCCTGGGCAAGGTCTGCGCCCTCATCACCGACGGCCGCTTCTCGGGCGGAACCGCGGGGCTGTCCATTGGCCATGTGTCGCCCGAGGCGGCCGAAGGCGGCGCCATCGGCCTGGTGCGCACAGGCGACCGGATCGTCATCGACATTCCGAACCGTGTGGTGCGCGTGGATGTGAGCGACGAAGAACTGGCCCGCCGCCGCGTTGAGCAGGACGCCCGCGGCTGGAAGCCTGCGGCGCCGCGCGCCCGCAAGGTGAGCCTGGCGCTCAAGGCCTACGCCAAGCTGGTGACCAGCGCCGACAAGGGCGCGGTGCGCAACGCCGAGTTGTTGGGCGATTGAAAGGGTTTGCGCCCGGGAAAGCCGAGACTTCCTTCCCGGTATTTACAGGTATTTTCATTGACAGTCTCCCCGTGATCCATGGTTGACGGTTGGGTTCTGTAAAGTCAGAATGCCATCCATGTTGGAACTGATCCAGAGTCAGGCTTTCCAATGCTGGCTGGACGGCTTGAAGGACCGGCAAGCGCGAGCGCGTATTCAGGCCCGGCTTGATCGTCTGGCGCTTGGCAATCGGGGCGACACCAAACTCTTGCGAGACGGTGTGTCTGAACTGCGGATCGACTATGGGCCGGGGTATCGCGTGTACTACATGCGACGCGGATCAGCGATTCTCGTGCTGCTTGCAGGGGGCGATAAGCGTACCCAGGACACGGACATCGAGCGGGCGATCGGCATTGCCAGAGACTGGAAGGACTGAACCATGACAGAGAAATTCACCCGCTACGACACGGCGGACTACCTGAAATCCGACGAAGACATGGCAGCCTACCTGGACGCCTGCATCGAGGATGACCCCGGGGACGGCAGCCTCATCCGCGTTGCGTTGGGCACGATCGCCCGTGCGCGCGGCATGAGCCAGCTCGCCCGGGACACTGGCATTTCCCGGGAAGGGCTTTATCAGGCGTTATCAGCCGAAGGCAACCCGGAGTTTTCCACGGTGATGAAAGTCATCCGGGCGCTCAAGCTCAGGCTGCATGCCCAGCCTGTTTCCGGCTGACGGACGCCACCTGCAGCAACTGCGCCGCCACCGAGGCGGCGATCACTTCGGGCGCCTTGCCCGGAATGCCGGGGAGCCCCACCGGGCAGACCAGCCGCTGCAGCGCCGCGTCAGGCACGCCGCGTTCACGCCAGCGCCGCACGAAGCGGGCGCGCTTGGTGGCCGAGCCGATGAGGCCGAACCAGCCGATGTCCTGGCGCCGCAGAATGGTTTCGCCCAGGCGGAAGTCGAGGTCGTGGCTGTGCGTCATCACCAGATGGAAGGCGCCGGGCGGGGCGCTGGCGATTTCGGCTTCCGGGGCGTCCACCGCGAGGGCGTGCAGGGTGGAAGGCCATGCGTCGCTCTGTGCTGCTGCGAAAGCCTCAGGCGGGAAGATTTCATCGCGTTCGTCGATCCAGTCGATGGTGCAGGGCAGGGGACGCAAGGCGCGCACCAGCGCCCGGCCCACATGGCCCGCGCCGAAAAGCTGCAGGTGAAACAGCGGCTCGGGAACGGGAAGCGCGCCGCTTTCGGCCATCTCGTAGCGCAGCTCGACGTGACCGCCGCAGCATTGCCCGAGTGCGGGGCCGAGGGCGTGGCTTTCGAGATGGGGTTCAGTTGCCCCGGCGGCCCAGTGCGCGCGCAGTTGCCGCGCGGTGGCGATGGCCCTGTACTCCAGATTTCCGCCGCCGATGCTGCCGCGCGTGAGCGTGGCGCCGACCAGCATGCAGGCGCCTTGCTCGCGCGGGGCCGAGCCGCGCACCCGGCTGAGCGTGACGCGCACCCAGGGCGCCTGCGCCGCCTCGCCTTCGTGCAGGGTGTGTGGCGCGGGTTCGCGTTTCATGATTCTGCCCTTTCGGCGCGCACCGCGTCGATGGCATCGAGTATGGCTTCGGGCGTGGCCGGCGCGCGCAGCGGCGGGTCGATGCGGTGATTGCCCACGGCGGAAATCGCGTCGCGGATGGCCAGCAGCACCGAGAACGGCAGCAGCAGCGGCGGTTCGCCCACGGCTTTGGAGCGATGGAGGGTGGGCTGGGCGTTACCGTTGTCGAACAGCGCGGTGCGCAACGAAGGCGGGCAATCGTTGGCGGTGGGAATCTTGTAGGTGCTGGGGGCGTGGGTGAGCAGCAGCCCGGTTTGGGGATGCCACATCAGTTCTTCCAGGGTGAGCCAGCCCATTCCCTGGATGAAGGCGCCTTCGATCTGGCCGATGTCGATTGCGGGGTTGATCGACCGGCCGGCATCGTGCAGCAGGTCGGCGCGCAGCAGCCGCCATTCACCAGTCAGGGTATCGACCAGCACTTCGCTGACCGCGGCGCCGTAGGCGAAGTAGTAGAACGGGTGGCCGGTGAGCGTGTCGGCATCCCAATGCAGGTCGGGGGTGGCGTAGAAGCCGTCGCTCCACAACTGCACCCGGGCGAGATAGGCCTGCTGCACCAAGGCGGCAAAGGGCAGGGTGGTGCTGCCCGCGTGCACCATGCCGCTACGGAACCGCACCGACTCGGTGCGGCCGCCGTAGCGCTCGGCGGCGAATGCCGCCAGCCGCTGGCGCAGGGTGCTGGCGGCGTCGAGCGCGGCCATGCCGTTGAGGTCGGCCCCGGTGGAAGCGGCGGTGGCCGAGGTGTTCGCCACCTTGTGGGTGTCGGTGGCGGTGCAGCGCACGGCGGCGAAGTCCAACCCCAGTTCCTCGGCGACGACCTGCGCCACCTTGGTGTTCAACCCTTGCCCCATTTCGGTGCCGCCGTGGTTGACCAGCACGCTGCCATCGGTGTAGATATGGACGAGGGCGCCGGCCTGGTTCAGGTGCACGACATTGAACGAGATGCCGAACTTGACGGGGGTGAGCGCCAGACCCTTCTTGAGCACCGGGCTATCGGCGTTGAAGCGGGCGATGGCGGCGCGGCGTGCGGCGTAGTCGGCACTCTGCGTGAGCTGGTCGACCAACGGGGTGATGACGTTGTCGGTCACGCCCTGGCCGTAGGGCGTGTGGTTGTTCTGGCCGATGCCGTAGAAATTGGCGCGGCGCACCTGAAGGGCGTCATGCCCGAGCTTTCGAGCGATGGAGTCGAGCACGAACTCGGTGACCAGCGCGCCCTGTGGTCCGCCGAAGCCGCGGAAGGCGGTGTTGCTCTGGGTGTTGGTCTTGGCGAGGAAACCGTGAATAGCGACGTTGGGCAGCCAATAGGCGTTGTCCACATGGCAGATGGCCCGGGTGAGCACTGCGCCCGACAGATCGGCGGAATGCCCGGCATTGGCGATCAGCGTCACCTCGTAGGCGAGGATGCGCCCCGCGTCGTCGAAGCCGACGGCGTAGTCGTACTCGAAACCGTGGCGCCTGCCGGTGATGAGGAAGTCGTCGTCGCGGTCGAGCCGCAGTTTCACCGGCTTTTGCAGCAGGTGGGCGGCCAGCGTCGCGCAGCAGGCGAACTGCGCCGATTGCGATTCCTTGCCGCCGAAACCGCCGCCCATGCGCCGGCATTCCACCTGCACCTGATGCTGCATCCAGCCCAGCATGTGCGCGATGACATGCTGCATCTCGCTGGGGTGCTGGGTGGAGCAGAGCACGCGCATCCCCGCGTTCTCGGTGGGCATGGCATAGGCCACCTGGCCTTCGAGGTAGAACTGCTCCTGCCCGCCCACGCTCAGGCTGCCTTGCAGGCGATGCGGGGCGGCGGCCATCGCGCGTTGGAGTTCGCCGGGTGCCGTCTCGCGCATCAGGTGCATCGGCGGCAGCACATACTGGCCTCGGGCATGGGCTTCGCGGGCGGTGAGCAGCGCGGGCAGGGCCTCGGCCTGGATCACCTCGCGTGCCAGCGCTGCCGCGCGGCGCGCCAGGGTCTGTGTGGTGGCCACGACGAGGAATACCGGCTGACCGACGAAACGCAGGGTGTCGGCTGCCAGAATGGGGTCGTCGTGCAACACGGGGCCGCAATCGTTCTCCGCAGGAATGTCGGCCGCCGTGTAGACCGCGACCACACCAGGCTGGGCACGCACGCGGTCGAGGTCGATGCCCAGCAGTTTGCCGCAGGCGATGGGAGACAGGCCAAGCGCGGCATGCAGCGTACCGAGCAGCTCCGGGGCGTCGTCGGTGTAGGTAGCCTGTCCGCTGACGTGCAAGTGCGCGGATTCGTGCGGCGGAGTGGATGGCCCCCACGCTCCCGCTTCGCGGTCGCTGCCCCCCGAGGGGGCGCACCCCGCCTTGGGGCGGCCCGGCGGCGGGGTGGCGCCGACGCGGGCGCCTTCGCGCAGGGCGGGCCATTCAGCTTCGCTCCACGCTGTGTTGTCCTGGCGGGCAAAGTTCTGAATGGCGGGCGATAGCGGCAAGGGGTCGTGGGGCTTGTTCATGGGGCGCTCCTCAAACCGTGTGCAGCGCGGGCATCGAACCGGACCAGACGCGGGTCTGGCTCGCAGGCAGGGGCGCATCGAGACGGGTTTCCAGCCAGAAGCGCCACAGCAGATTGCGTGCCACGCGCTGCCGATGAGCGCTACTGGCGCGCAGATCGGTCAAGGGCTGGAAGTCCGCGTCGAGCGACCGCATCGCCGCGCGCACGCTGGCTTCACTCCAGGGCTGACCCAGCAGCGCTGCCTCGGCCTGCGCAGCGCGCCTGACCACCGCCGCCATGCCGCCAAAAGCCAGACGCACATGGCCGACATGGCCCTGCGCATCCAGCCGAAGGGCCAGACCGCAGCTCACCGCCGAGATGTCGCAGTCGTAGCGCTTGGACAGTTTGTAGGCGCGCAGTCGCAGGGTCTCGGCCTGGGGCGCGTGCGCTGCGGGCAGCGGCACTTCGATGGCACGCAGGAACTCGCCGGGCTGCAGGGCGTTTTTCATGTAATCGAGATAGAACGCGGCAAGCGGCAGCCGGCGCAGAGCCGGTCCGCGTTGCAGCAGCAGCACGGCGTCGAGCGCGAGCAGCACCGGTGCGCCGTCGCCGATGGGCGAGCCGTTGGCCACATTGCCGCCCAGGGTGCCGGCATGGCGCACCGGCAGGCCGGCGAAGCGCAGCGCCATTTCGCGCAACTCGGGCCAGTGGTTGACCAGTGCGGCCCAGGCGTCTTCCAGCGGCACGGCTGCGCCGATGCGAAGCAGCGCGCCGTCGTGCTCCACGGCCTGCAACTCGCGCACATCGCCGAGGTAGAGCAGATCGCCCACGTCGCGGAACTGCTTGTTGGTCCACAGGCCGATGTCGGTGGCGCCCGCAAGAAGTCTGGCCTCTGGCCGTTCGGCCCGGACTGAGGCAAATTCCGCAAGGGTGCGCGGCGCGATGAAATGGTCGATGCGGGGTTGACCCTGCGCGTCGGGGTAGGCGGGGTTGTGCGCGGCGTGCACAAAAGGCTCCGGCGTGCGCTCGGCGATCTGGCGCAGCAACACTGCGATGGGTTCGGGGTCGAGACGGGCCGGTGGCGCCTCGAACATGGCCTGACCCGCATCGAGAATGGGGCGGTAGCCGGTGCAGCGGCAGAGATTGCCCGAAAGGTCGTCGGCGAGCTGCTGCCGCGTCGGCCGGGTGCCTGCGCCCTGGTGGCGCTCGTAGCTGGCATACAGCGACATGACGAAACCGGGGGTGCAGAAGCCGCACTGCGAGCCGTGGCAAACGACCAGCGCCTGCTGCACCGGATGCAGCGCACGGCCCGGGGCGAGGCTCTGCAGGTCTTCGACCGTCAACAGCGCCTTGCCTTGCAGCGTGGGCAGGTAGCGGATGCAGGCGTTGACCGGGCGCAGATGCAAAGGTCCGACGGCAATTGCGCCACTCGTCTCCTGGGCGCCGTCATCTTCGACCAGCTCCGCCACGACCACGGTGCAGGCGCCGCAGTCGCCTTCGGCGCATCCTTCCTTGGTGCCGCACTGGTGCGCGTGTTCGCGCAGCCACTGCAGCACGGTGGTCGTGACGGGCAGGCCGCTGACTTCGGTGATCTGGCCGCGATGGACGAAGCGGATGGGTTGGGGGTCCATGGTGGATTCGGGGTCGTCGGTCTTCATCACGCGAAAATCCTAGTTGCGCATCTTGCAGCAAGTATTGGGCCACGTTTGGCCGCGATTGACATATGCTGAACTGTATACAAAACATGCGCGGCGGCTGATGCCGCAAGGCACTGCACCATGAACAATGCACTGGACTCCATCGACCTGCACCTCATCCGGGTTCTGCATACCGTGCTGACCGAATCGAACGTTTCCCGCGCCGCGATGCGGCTGGGCACTTCCCAGCCCGCCGTGAGCGGGGCGCTGCGCCGCCTGCGCACCCTCACCGGCGACGAATTACTGGTGCGCAGCGGCAATGCCATGGTGCCCACGGCCTTCGGCGCCAGCCTGATCGAGCCCAGCGCCTGCATCCTGCGGGAGGCGCAGCGCTTGCTCGGGGGCAAGGGATCCTTCGATGCGATGCACAGCACCCGCCTGTTTCGTCTGGCAGCCGCCGACTACATGGACCCGGCCTTTCTGCCCCAGCTCATCGCCACGCTCAAACGCGAGGCGCCCCTGTGCGGAGTGGATGTGCTGCCGCTGTCGGCCGCGCTGGATTACCGCCATGCGCTGGCGTCCGGGGATGTCGATGCCGTACTGGGCAACTGGCTGGAGCCGCCGCAGGATCTGCACCTTGCGCCGCTGCTCGAAGACGAGATCGTCTGCCTCGTCGCCGCCGATCATCCCGCGCTACGGCGCGGTCTGGATCTGGATCAGTATCTGAAGGCCGAGCATGTGGCACCGTCGCCGCTGCGCGCTGCTGGAGAAGGGGTGATCGACCAGCATCTGCACCATCTGGGGCTGCAGCGTAACGTCACGGTACATTGCGCCTTTTTCAACCTCATTCCAGGCCTGGTGGCGCGCAGCCTGCTGGTGCTGACCACCGGGCGCCGCTTCTGCCAGCGCTATGTGGACGCCGGTTTGCCGGTGCGCATCATCCCCTGCCCGGTGCCGTTTCCGCCGCTGACCTATTACCTGCTGTGGCACGCCCGCGTGCATCTGGACGCAGCGCACCACTGGCTGCGTGCACACGTCCGCGAGGCGGCGACGCAGGCGCCGGGCTGACCCTTCTCAACCCCGCGCCGCGGCGGCACGGGCCTACCGACCTCGCCATCCTGAGCGAGGCGTTAAAACCCAGGAGACTGTTCATGAATCTGCAAACCGTGTTCAAGCTCGATGCGCACGGCACCGATATGCGCACCGAGATTCTGGCAGGGGTGACGACGTTTCTCACCATGTCGTACATCATCTTCGTCAATCCCGACATCCTGTCCACCACCGGCATGGACAAGAACGCGGTGTTCGTCGCCACCTGTCTGGCGGCGGCGCTGGGCACCTTGATCATGGCGTTTGTCGCGAATTGGCCCATCGGACTGGCGCCGGGCATGGGGCTGAATGCCTTTTTCGCCTTCACCGTGGTCAAGGGCATGGGCTTCACCTGGGAGCAGGCGCTGGGGGCGGTGTTCATCTCCGGCTGCATCTTCGTACTGCTGACCGCCACCGGGGTGCGATCCTGGCTGGTGGCGGGCATTCCGAAGTCGCTGCGCAGCGCCATTGCTGCGGGTATCGGCATGTTCCTGGCGATCATTGCGCTGTCGAACGCGAGCGTCGTGGTGGCGAATCCGGCCACCAAGGTGGGGCTGGGCAATCTGGCCTCGCTACCCGTGGTGCTGGCTGCGGGCGGATTTCTGCTCATCGCGCTGCTCGACTACTGGCAGGTGCGCGGCGCGATCCTCCTGGGCATCGTGGCGGTGACGCTGGCCAGCATGGCGCTGGGTTTGACCCAGTATCGGGGGTTGGTTTCCATGCCGCCGAGCATCGCGCCGACCTTTCTCAAGCTCGACATCCTGGGTGCGCTGCACGCCGGGTTTTTCCACATCATCCTGGTGTTCGTGCTGGTGGAGATTTTCGACGCCACCGGTACGCTGACCGGTATCGCCCGCAAGGCTGGCTTGCTCAAAGAGGGAGCCACGGACGGCCAAAGCGGCCTGGGACGGGCATTGTTCGCCGACAGCCTGGCCATCTTCTCCGGCTCGCTGCTGGGCACCAGCAGTACCACCGCCTATATCGAGAGCGCCTCCGGGGTGCAGGCGGGCGGGCGCACCGGGTTGACGGCGCTGGTCGTCGGCCTGCTGTTTCTCGCCGCGCTGTTCATCGCGCCGCTGGCCGCGGTCGTGCCCGCCTACGCTACGGCACCGGCCTTGCTCTACGTTGCCGGGCTGATGATGCGCGAGCTGCTGGAAATCGACTGGAGCGACATCACCGAATCGGTGCCCTCCGCGCTGGCGGCGCTGATCATGCCGTTCACCTATTCCATCGCCAACGGGCTGGCGTTCGGCTTCATCATGTACGCCGCGCTCAAGCTGCTGACCGGGCGGGCACGCGAAGTGCATCCGGCCCTGTGGGTCGTGGCAGGGTTGTTCCTGTTGCGTTATGCGCTGTTTCCTTCCGACTGAATCAGTTCACATCATGAATTTCACGAAGTCTTTACCCGCATCCGACGGCGCGCGAAAGGCGCTGCGCGGCGACATCCTCCACTTCCTGCGCGATCCCGGCTGGAACGAGGACGCCACCGGTGCCGTGCGCTTCGAGCCCGACGGCTGGCTGCTGATCGACCAAGGCCGGGTGCAGGCGGTGCACCCCGCCGACGACCCGCCCGACGCGAGCTGGACGCGGCAGGACTGGCGCGGCCACCTGGTGCTGCCGGGCTTCATCGACCCGCATGTGCACGCGCCGCAGCTCGATGTCATCGCCTCGTATGGTGCGGCGCTGCTCGACTGGCTGGAGCGCTACACCTTCCCGGCCGAAGCGCGCTACGCCGATCCCGAGCAGAGCCGGCAGGGGGCCGAGCGCTTTGTGCACGCGCTGCTGGCGCACGGCACCACGTCGGCGCTGGTGTTTGCCACGGTGCACAAGACCAGTAGCGAAGCGCTGTTCGAAGCAGGCCGTCAACTCGGCATGCGGCTCATCACCGGCAAGGTGTTGATGGACAGCAACTGCCCGCCCGACCTGCGCGATGACGTCGTGCAGGCTGAAGCAGACTGCACCCAGCTGATCGAGCGCTGGCATGGCGTGGACCGCCTGGCCTACGCCGTGACGCCGCGCTTCGCCGCCACCAGCAGCGACGCGCAACTGGCCATGGCCGCAGAGCTGCTGCAGCGCTACGCCCAACGCGCCGGGGGGCTGTACATGCAGACGCATGTGGCCGAGAGCCGCGATGAGGTGCGCTGGATCGCCGAGCTGTTTCCCGACAGCCGCAGCTACCTCGACGTGTACGACCGCCGGGGTCTGCTCACCCGCCGCAGCGTGCTGGCGCATGGCATCTGGCTCGACGATGCCGACCGCGAGCGCCTGGCGCAGACCGGCAGCAGCATCGCCTTCTCGCCGTCGTCCAACCTGTTTCTGGGCAGCGGCCTGTTCGACTGGGCCAAAGCCGAGGCCGCCGGTGTGGGCGTGGCGCCGGCGAGCGACGTGGGCGGCGGCACCAGCCTGTGCCAGTTGCGCACCCTGGCCGACGGCTACAAGGTGCTGGCGCTGCAGGGCCAGCGCATGACGGCCTGGCAGGGGCTTTACGCCGTCACCCGCGGCGCGGCACGCGCCCTCGATCTGGAGCACGAGATCGGCCACTTCGCCCCCGGCACCGCGGCAGACGTGGTGGTGTGGCGCTGGGCCGAGGGGGCCGTGCAGCAACGGCGGCAGGACATGGCACGCAGCTTGCATGAGCGTTTGTTCGCGTGGATGCTACTGGCCGACGAACGCAATGTCGCCGCCACGTATGTGCTGGGACAGTTGCGGTATCGACCCGGGTGAAGCCATTCCGGGTGCGCATCTGCGCGTCGCCGGTATAGGACAATCCGGAAATCCACCTCGCCCTGCTTCATTCGGTTTCTTCCATGCGGCTTTCGCTCGAACACATCAGCAAGTCCTATCCCGGCGTCAAGGCCAACGACGACATCAGCCTGACGGTCGCCGCCGGGGAAATCCATGCGGTGCTGGGCGAGAACGGTGCAGGCAAGTCCACGCTGATGAAAATCATCTACGGCGCGGTGCAGCCCGATGCGGGGCAAATCCTGTGGGAGGGCAGGCCGGTGCGCATGAAAAACCCCGGCATGGCCCGCGATCTGGGCATCGCCATGGTGTATCAGCACTTCTCGCTGTTCGATACCCTCACCGCCGCAGAGAACATCTGGCTGGGTCTGGGACGCCGCATCAGCCTGTCCGAGGTGGAAACGCGCATCACCGACATCTCGGCGCGTTACGGCCTGGACTGCGCGCCGCGCCGCCCGGTGCACACCCTGTCGGTCGGCGAGCGCCAGCGGGTGGAAATCATCCGCTGCCTGCTGGCAGGTCCCAGGCTGCTCATTCTCGACGAGCCGACGTCGGTGCTGACGCCGCAGGCGGTCGAAAAGCTGTTCGTCGTGCTGCGCCAGCTCGCCGCAGACGGCTGCAGCATTCTCTATATCAGCCACAAGCTCGACGAAATCCGCAGCCTGTGCCACCACTGCACGGTGCTGCGCGGGGGCAGGGTGAGCGGGCGTGTCGATCCCGCCCGGGAAACCGAGGCCAGCCTGTCGCGGCTGATGATCGGCGCCGATCCGCCCGCGCTGCAACACCGGCCGTCGCAGCCCGGCGCGGTGCTGCTGCAGGTGGACGATCTGCAACTTCCGGGCGATGGGGATTTCAGCGTCGCCATCGAGCATCTCTCGCTGCAGGTGCGCGCAGGCGAAATTCTGGGCATCGCCGGCGTGTCGGGCAATGGCCAGCAGGAGTTGCTCGCCGCGATGTCGGGTGAAGACCGGCGCGCACGGCCCGCGGCGGTGAAGCTGGCGGGCGAGCCGGTGGGCGCGCTCGGGCCGGGAGCGCGCCGCAAGCGCGGGCTGCACTTCATCCCGGAAGAACGCCTGGGGCGGGCGACGGTGCCGGTGATGTCGCTGGAGCAGAACATGCTGCTGACCGCGCGTCCGGACGAGGTTGCTTCGCGCGGGCTGATCCGCCGCCAGACGCTGCGCGAGCAGGCGCAGGCGGTGATCGTCCGCTTCGGCGTCAAGGCGGGCGGGCCGCAGGCGGCGGCGCGCAGTCTGTCGGGCGGCAATCTGCAAAAGTTCATCGTCGGCCGCGAAATACTCGGTCGGCCCCGTGTGCTCATCGTGGCGCAACCGACCTGGGGCGTGGACGTGGGCGCTGCGGCGCAGATCCGCGCCGAATTGCTGGCGCTGCGCGATGCGGGCTGCGCCGTGCTGGTCGTCTCGGAAGAGCTCGACGAGCTGTTCGAGATCGCCGACCGGCTGCAGGTCATGGCGCGCGGCAAGCTGTCGCCGTCCATCGCCCGCGCCGAGGCGACGGTGGAGCGGATCGGCCTGTGGATGAGCGGGCTGTGGCCGCAAGGCGCGAATCAGCCGGAGGAGGTCGCCGATGTTGCGGCTTGAGCCCCGAGGCGCGCCTTCGCGCGCGATGGTGTGGCTGTCGCCGCTGCTGGCCTTGGGCATGACCGTGGCCTTTGGCGTGGTGATTTTTCTCGCCGTCGGCAAGAACCCGGTCCACGGCCTGAGCATGTTCTTTTGGGAGCCGGTCAAGAGCGCCTACAACCTGTCGGAACTCGCGCTCAAGGCCACACCGCTGATTCTGATCGCCCTGGGGCTGGCGGCGTGTTACCGCAGCAATGTGTGGAATATCGGCGCCGAAGGCCAATACATCCTCGGGGCGATTTTCGGCGGCGGCGTGGCGTTGCTGGCTGGCGACCACACCTCGCACGCCATCGTGCTGCCCATTCTGCTGGCCGGGATTCTGGGCGGCATGGTGTGGGCGGCGCTGGTGGCGGCGCTGCGCGACGGGTTCAACGCCAACGAAATCCTGGTCAGCCTGATGCTGGTGTATGTGGCGCAATACCTGCTCGACTACCTGGTGTACGGCCCGTGGAAAGACCCGCAGGGCTACAACTTTCCGCAGACCAAGATGTTTGCCGACCCCACGCTGCTGGGCCATCTGATCGAAGGCACGCGGCTGAACTGGGGCTTTCCCATCGCGCTGGTCGCCGTGGGGTTGGTGTGGGTGTTTTTGTTTCGTAGCGTGGCTGGGTTTCGCTTGCAGGTGGGCGGGATGGCGCCGGGCGCGGCGCGCTACGCCGGGTATTCCTCGCGCAAGGCGCTGTGGACGGTGCTGCTGACGTCGGGCGGTTTCGCCGGGTTGGCCGGGGCGCTCGATGCCATCGGCCCGCTGCAGCAGCTCACGCCGCAAGTGTCGCAGGGCTACGGCTTTGCGGCCATCATCGTGGCTTTCGTCGGGCGGCTCAATCCGGTGGGCATCGTGCTGTCGGGCGCGCTGATGGCGATGTTCTACATCGGCGGCGAGCTGGCGCAGTCGCGTCTGGGCCTGCCCAATGCGATGACGGGTGTGTTCCAGGGCCTGCTGCTGTTCTCGCTGCTGGCCTGCGACACCTTGATCGACAACCGCCTGCGCTTCAAGAGTGCCCCCGGGACCGCGCTGCGCCCGGCCCGCCCTTGCAGGGCGCCGAGGGGGGTGAGAAAACTTGCGGCGGCCCTGCGTTTTCTCAAGCGCTGAAGGACATCCCGCATGGACATGGCCGCTTCTCTCATCGCCACCACGCTGAGCGCGGGCACGCCGCTGGCGCTGGCCTCGCTCGGCCTGTTGATCAACGAAAAATCGGGTGTGGTCAACCTCGGCGCCGAAGGCATGATGCTGATGGCCGCGGTCATCGGCTTTGCCGTGGCGCTGCACACCGGCAACCAGTGGGCCGCCTTTGGCGCGGGGGCCGTGGCCGGCGCGTTGATGGCGGGCGCCCTGGGTCTGCTGGTGATCTGGCTCAACACCAATCAATACGCCACCGGGCTGGCGCTCACGCTGTTCGGCGCCGGAGTGTCGGCCTTCATCGGCATCGATTATGTGGGCAAGACCCTGCCCAACTTTCAGCCTTGGGACATTCCTGGGCTGAGCGATCTGCCCTTCATCGGCCCGGCGCTGTTTCGGCATCACCTGATGGTGTATTTCACCGTGCTGCTGGCCCTCGGCCTGATCTGGTTTTTCGACCGCACCCGCGCCGGTCTGGTGCTGCGCGCGGTGGGCGAGTCGCCCGAATCGGCGCATGCGCTGGGCTATCCGGTGCGGCGCATCCGCCTGCTGGCGCTGATGTGCGGCGGGGCGCTGGTGGGAGTGGCCGGGGCCTATCTGTCGGTGATCTACACGCCGTTGTGGGTGCAGGGCATGACCGCGGGTCGGGGCTGGATCGCGCTGGCGCTGACCACCTTCGCCACCTGGCGCCCGGCGCGCGTGCTGCTCGGCGCCTATCTGTTCGGTGGGGTGACCATGCTGCAGTTCTTTTTCCAGGGCAGCGGGGTGCAGATTCCGTCACAGTTCCTGTCGATGCTGCCCTACATCGCCACCATCGTGGTGCTGGCGCTGATGTCGCGCAACCCGCTGTGGATCCGCATCAATATGCCCTCGTCGATCGGCAAGCCGTTCAACCCGGGGGGATGAATCCGTTTGTCATGGGCATGAATTTTGTATACAGTTTGCGATCACCTTACGGAGGACTCCATGTTGAAAACAATGTTCACAAAACCCTTGATCGCGCTGGCGGCTGTGGTCAGCGTGCTGGCGATGGCCACGGCGCCCGCGCAGGCCGCTGATCCGCTGAAGATCGGCTTCGTCTATGTCGGCCCGGTGGGCGATGCCGGTTGGAGCTTTGCGCACAACCAGGCACGGCTGGCGCTGCAGGCCAGGTTCGGCGACAGGATCAAGACGCAGTACGTGGAAAGCGTGCCTGAAGGCCCGGATTCGGCGCGGGTGTTCCGCGATCTGGCGCAGCAGGGCGACAAGCTGATTTTCGCCACCAGCTTTGGCTATATGGAATCGGTGCTGCGCGTGGCCAAAGACTTCCCCAAGGTCAAGTTCGAGCACGCCACCGGCTATAAAACCGCGAAGAACGTCGGCACCTACGACGCCCGCACTTACGAGGGCGCTTACCTGGCCGGGGTGCTCGCCGGCGGCATGACCAAGACGAATGTGCTGGGCGTTGTCGGCTCGGTGCCCATTCCCGAGGTGATTCGCAACATCGACTCGTTCACCCTCGGGGCGCAGTCGGTCAACCCGAAGATCAAGACCAAGGTGGTGTGGGTGAACAAGTGGTTCGATCCGCCGAAGGAAACCGAAGCCGCGACCTCGCTGATCAACCAGGGCGCCGACGTGCTGTTCCAGAACACCGATTCGCCCGCCGTGCTGCAGACCGCGGCCAAAATGGGCAAATACGGTTTCGGCTGGGACAGCAATATGAGCAAGTTCGGCGGCAAATCGCATCTGGCCTCGGCCACCATCAACTGGGCGCCGCTGTATGAAATGCTCACCGCCGAAGTGCTCAAGGGCGATTGGAAGCCGGCCCAATACTGGTGGGGCATGAAGCACGACACGATTCAACTGCAGGACATCAGCCCGGCGGTGCCCGAGTCGCTGAAAAAAATCGTGCTCGAACGCGAAGCCGGCCTGAAGAACGGCAGCTTCAGCATCTGGAAGGGCCCCATCGTCGATCAGTCCGGCAAGACGGTGCTCGCGGCCGGCCAGGTGGCCGACGACAAGTTCCTCCACGGCATCACGTTTTATGTGAAGGGCGTGGAAGGCAAGGTGCCGGGGCGGTAAGCGTGCTCGATTTTTTTGCGAGTCGATGAACATGCCCCATGCCGACATCCCCCTCTTGCCCGCCGAGCGCGTTGCCCACCTGCTGCGCGCCAGCCCGAAGGCCGAACTGCATGTGCATATCGAGGGCACGCTGGAGCCGGAACTGATCTTCGCGCTGGCGCGGCGCAACGGCGTGACACTGCCCTACGCCGATGTGCAGGCGCTGCGCAGGGCCTATGCCTTCACCGACCTGCAAACCTTCCTCGACCTGTATTACGCCGGATGCGATGTGCTGCGCACCGAGCAGGATTTTTTCGATCTGGCCTGGGCCTATTTCCAGCGCGCCGCGCGGGATCAGGTGGTGCGCGTGGAGCCGTTTTTCGATCCGCAGAGCCACACGGCGCGCGGCGTCGGTTTCGAGGTGTTCATGCCGGCCTTCATCCAGGCGGCGCGGCGGGCACAGGAGGAACTCGGGCTGAGCGTCGGCTGGATTTTGAGCGTGCTGCGCCATCTGTCCGAAGAGGACGCCTTGCAGACGCTTGATGCTGCGCAGCCCTGGCTCGATCATCTGATCGGCATCGGGCTCGATTCATCCGAGCGCGGCAATCCGCCGGAGAAGTTTGCGCGGGTGTTCGCCAGCGCCCGCCAGCTCGGGCTGCACGCGGTGGCGCATGCGGGCGAGGAGGGGCCGCCCGCCTACATAGAGGGCGCGCTCGATGTGCTGAAGGTCGAACGCATCGACCACGGCGTGCGCGCCAGCGAAGATCCGGCCCTGATGCGGCGCCTGGCGCGCGAGCAGGTGCCGCTCACGGTCTGCCCGCTGTCGAATGTGCGGCTGTGCGTCATGCCAGATCTGGCGCAGCACAACCTGCCGCAATTGCTCGATGCCGGATTGAGGGTCACGGTCAACTCAGACGACCCGGCGTATTTCGGCGGCTATGTGAACGACAACCTCACCCGGTTGTTTGCCGCCCAGCCCGCGCTGGGGGCGCCGCAGGCTTACACCCTGTTGCGCAACAGCCTGGAGGCCAGCTTCGCCGCCGACGGCGACAAGGCGCTGTGGATCGCCCGGCTCGATGCGCAGTGGAGACAAGCCGCATGATGGACGGGATGAACCGCTTGCAGCGACTGGAGGAAGCCGTCAGCCGTGGCGCAGATCCGCTCCTGCGCTCCTGTACGGAACGCAGGAGGATGGGCTTGAATCCGCGTTCTTTCCGCGCCCCAAGCCCGACAGTCTCCTAAGCAAGCAGGAAGGCGCCTGGGCTGCCCATGCCGGGCAGCCCGACTGTGCAATATCCCCCACGCCAATCGAAAAATTGTGCCGCGCTGTAGCATCTGCTCACATTTTCCAGCAGGGAGACGGCGATGTGGAATGAGAATCTGAAAGCGCAATTCCAGAGTCTTGCCCCGGGTTGTCCGGAAGGCGAGCTGTCCAGGCGTGATTTCGTGCGCACCGCCCTTGGGGTGGGTTTCGCCGTCGCCGCGGGGCCGGTGACGGCACAGACCGTGGTGCAGACCCCGGCAGACGGCCTGCACGCGGCCGAGGTGCAGATCGACTCCGGCGGCCAGAAGATCCCGGTCTATCGTGCGCAGCCCAAGGGCAGGAGCGACCTGCCTGTGGTACTGGTGGTGTCGGAGATTTTCGGCGTGCACGAATACATCGCGGATGTCGCGCGGCGCTTCGCGCATCAGGGCTATCTCGCCTTGGCGCCCGATCTGTTCGTGCGGCAGGGCGATCCGATGGCCTATGGCAGCATTGCCGAAGTGATGAGCAAGGTCATCTCCAAGGTGCCCGACGCCCAGGTGCTGCAGGACCTGGACGCCTGCCGCAACTGGGCGCTGGCGAACGGCGGCAGGGTGGGGCATGTGGGCATCACCGGATTCTGCTGGGGCGGGCGCTTCGTCTGGCTTTACTGCGCTCACGCCCCGGTGCAGGCGGGCGTGGCCTGGTATGGCCGACTGGTCGGCACGCCATCGGAGCTGTCGCCCAGGAACCCGGTGGACATCGCCAAGGAACTCAAGGCTCCAGTACTCGGACTTTACGGTGGCAAGGACCAGGGCATCACGCAGGAATCGGTGCAGCAGATGCGCAAGGCGCTTGCCATCGGCAGCGCCGCGGCCAGGGCATCCGAAATCGTGGTATATCCCGATGCCGGCCACGGCTTTCACGCCGACTACCGGCCCAGCTACAACGCCAAGGACGCCCAAGACGGCTGGAACCGTGCACTGGCCTGGCTGCATCGCCACCAGGTGGCCGCCGCCGACGCGCCGCCACGGACCTGACAGGGAAGGGTCTTGCGCAGCTCTTCCCGTTGGGCGATCTGCTCAGGGGTTGAGCCGCTTCGTTCCTGCGAGCCGGCAAAAACGCCGTAATGGCGCAGGCGCCCTTGCCGGCGTTTTACGCTCTCGTTTGCGCTCGCGCCTTTTCAGCGCACCACCAGCACCGGCAGTTTGGAATGCGACAGCACGCGGGCGGTCTGGCTGCCGAGCATGGCCGAACTCACCCCGCCACGGCCGTGCGATGCCATCACGATGGTGTCGCAACCCTGTTTCTGCGCGGCGGCAAGCAGGCCGCGCCAGGCCTGGGCGTCTTCTTCCACCACGGTGTCGCAGCTCAGTCCGGCAGCGTTGATGCGCTCGCTCAAGTGTTGCAGCGCATCATTGGCTTGTTTGCGCACCTCCTCCTGCCATTGATCCATGCCCACGGGCATGACTTCGATCGCGCCGATATAGGGGTAAAGATCGATGACCGAGCAGACGGTGATCTTGGAGCCGAATTTTTTCGCCAGCTCGACGGTATAGGGCAGGGCCTTGTCAGCGAGATCCGAGCCGTCTGTGGACAACAGGAGATGATTGAACATGGGAGTGATCCGGTTGGAAAAGTGGAAGGCGCCGGGGCTGCGGCTTTCACAGGTTCACAACCCCGGCGGAGTCGGTCAGCGCAGAACCAGCACCGGGATGGTGGAATGGGTCAACAGCTTTTGCGTTTCACTGCCCAGCAGCAGGGCCTGCATGCCGCGGCGTCCGTGCGAGGCGATGACGACCACGTCGCAGCCCCGATCCTTGGCCACATCGAGCATGGCCTTCCAGGGGTGGATGTCTTCGGCGATGACGGGCTCGAACGGGACTCCCGCGGCCTTGCAGGCGTCCTGCAGCGGCTTGAGGGCGTCTTCCGCCTGTTGCGTGACATGCACGCGGTACTGCTCAGCGGTAATCGGCACGGTCTCGGCGAGACCGGAATAAGGATAAGGATCGGTGACGTTCAGGCCGATCACTTCGGCGCCGCAGCTTTTGGCCAGCGCAACCGCGTGGGGAATCACTTTGCCGCCGGTATCGGAACCGTCGGTGGGGACGAGTATCTTTTTATACATGTCGATCTCCATTTTGATTGTAAGAAACAGCCCTCGATGAAAACTCAGGCACTTGCCATATGCTGCTCCCCGAATGTATCGCCTGACTTGTTGCAGATCAAACCGACAAGACTGTCAGGCCTTGGCAGGCGGATGGCCGGTGGCGACAGGGTTCGACGGATCGGCACACCATTCGCTCCACGAGCCGGGATAGAGCAGGCTGCCGTCCATGCCGGCGTGGGTCATCGCCAGCAGATTGTGGCAGCCCGTCACGCCCGAGCCGCAGTGATGGATCACGTCGCGCGGGTCCCAGTCTTCGAGTAGCGCGGTGAACTCTTCACGCAATTGCTCGCGCGACTTGAAGGTGCCGTCGGGTTGCAGATTGGTCTGGAAGAAGCGGTTTTTCGCGCCCGGAATATGCCCGCCGACCGGGTCGATCGGCTCGATCTCGCCGGCATAGCGCTCCGGCGCGCGCGCGTCCAGAATGAGATGTTTGCCGCTGCGCAGATTGTCGAGCACATCACGGGCAGGCACTGCGCCCACCCGTGCGGGGCGGCGGCCGAAGTCGCCCGGCGCACGAGCCGCCGGTACCGCACTCTCGCTGACGCCGCCTGCGGCCATCCAGGCCTGCCAGCCGCCGTCGAGTACGGCCGCCGCGTCGTGGCCGAGCCAGCGCAGCATCCACCACAGGCGCCCGGCGAAGCTGCCGCCCGCACGGTCGTAGGCGACGACCTGCTGGTCTCGACACAGGCCGAGCTGGGCGAGCCGGGCGGCGAAAGCATCGGGATCGGGCAGAGGGTGACGGCCGTTGCGGCCGGTCTTGGGGGCCGACAGATCGCGGTCGAGATGGAGAAAAATCGCGCCGGGGATGTGCGCCTGCTCGTAGGCGAACTGGCCGGCTTCGGGCTGGGCGAGATCGTGGCTGCAGTCGACGATGAAAGCGCCCTTCAACGCGGCCAGATCAGACGCGGAAATCAGGGTGGTGTAGGGGGCAGACATGATGCGAAGCCTTCGTCAAAAGGTGAGAGCCGAACCATAAAGCAAAAACCCCGCAGCGGCATGCCACCGATGCGGGGCGGGAATGAGGCGGACAGCAACTCAGGCCGGAACCTGCAGCTTGTCGCGATACCAGGCGTGGAAGTGGCGCATGCCGTCTTCCATCGGCGACTGATAGGGGCCATGCTGGTCGTCGCCGCGTTCGAACAGCGCCTTGCGACCGGCATCCATGCGCTCGGCGATTTCGTCGTCTTCCGCGCAGGTTTCCATATAGGCCGCGCGCTCGGCCATGATGAATTCACGCTCGAACGCCGCGATTTCCTCGGGGTAGAAAAACTCCACCATGTTCAGGGTTTTCTGCGGCGCGAGCGGGAACAGGGTGGAAATGACCAGCACATGCGGATACCACTCCAGCATGATGTTGGGATAGAGCGTGAGCCAGATGGCGCCGTGCTCGGGCAGCTTTTTGTCGGAGCGGAAGTTGAGCACCGCCTGATGCCACTTGCTGTAGACCGCGCTGCCCGGGTGCTGCAGACCCTCATGCACGCCGACGGTCTGCACGCTCCACTCCGGCGCGAACTGCCATTGCAGCACGCTGCAGTCGACGAACTTGCCCAGCCCCGGATGGAAGGGCACGACGTGGTAGTCCTCCAGGTAGACCTCGATGAAGGTCTTCCAGTTGTAGTTGCACACGTGCATTTCGGTGTGGTCGTGCACGAATCCGGTGAAATCGAACTCCTTGAGCACGGCCAGTTGTTCCATGGTCTGCGCCACGGGGTAGCCGTTGTCCTCGAACAGCATGCCGTTCCAGCGCTGCAGCGGGTAGGCCTGCAGATGCAGGCAGGGGTCTTGCTCGAAGTGCGGGGCGCCGACGAGCTGACCGTCGAGTCCGTAAGTCCAGCGATGCAGCGGGCAGACGATGTTCTTGCCCGTGCTGCCCATGCCGCGCAGCATCACGGCCTGGCGGTGACGGCAGACGTTGGAGAGCAATTCGATGCCCTCGGGGCCGTGAATCAGCGCGCGGCCTTCGCCCTCCTGGGCGAGCGCGGCGTAGTCGCCGATCTTGGGCACCGTGAGCTCATGTCCGAGATAGCGCGGGCCGGAGCGGAAAATCTGTTCCAGCTCCAGCTTGAACAGGTCGTCATCGAAATAGGTCGAAACCGGCAATTGCAAATGATCCTGCGACAGACGAATGCTCAGATCGGACATGATGGCGATGCACCTCCACAATTCGTTGAAAAATACCCACACGTAACACGCGGCCGATTGTAGAGCCCATGTTTGCCGCCGAGCCATGATGCGGCGCCTAAAATGCCAGCCTTGCCTCCCTCTCCCACACACAAGATGCCCGTCGCCAAGTCCGTCCGCCCTGCCGATCAGGCCCCAGCTAGCTATGAACAGGCTCTGGCCGAACTCGAACAGATCGTTCAGGCCATGGAAGGCGGGCAGCTCAGCCTCGACGACACCTTGTCGTCCTACAAGCGCGGCAATCTGCTGCTGCAGTATTGCCGCGGCAAGCTGCAGGCGGTGGAACAGCAGGTTCAGGTGCTCGATGGCGAGCAGCTCAAACCCTTGAGCCCGGAACCCGAAGAGGAGGATGACCGTGTCTGAGGCTTTGCAACTCGAGAGCGTGTCGCCGGGTTCCGCCGCGATGAATGGCGCGCAGCCCTTCGATCTGTGGCTGCACCAGCACCAGGCCCGGGCGCAGCGCCTGATCGAGCGCTTCGTGCCGCAGCAACATCCGCTGGTGCCGCGCTTGCATGAGGCCATGCACTATGCCGCAGCGCTGGGCGGCAAGCGCGTGCGTCCTCTTCTGGTGTGGGCCGCGGGCGAGTGCGTGCAGGCCGATGAGCGGGCATTGGACCGTGCCGCCTGCGCGGTGGAACTGGTGCATGCCTATTCGCTGGTGCACGACGATCTGCCCTGCATGGACGATGACGTGCTGCGGCGCGGTCAACCCACGACCCATGTGCGATTCGGTGAAGCGCTGGCCTTGCTCGCGGGCGACGCCTTGCAGGCCCTGGCCTATGAAGTGCTGACGCCAGAGGAAGATATCGCCCCGGCGCTGCAGGCGCGCCTGTGTGCGCTGCTGTCGCGCGCCTCCGGCGCCGAAGGCATGGCGGGAGGGCAGACGCTGGACATCCTGGCCACCGGCGGGGCGCTCAGCAGTGACGATTTGATGAACATGCACAGCCGCAAGACGGGCGCCTTGCTCAAGGCCAGCGTGCTGATGGGCGCGGCGTGCGGAGGGTTCGATTCGGCCCATGCAGCGCAAACGCATGCCGCCTTGTCAACCTATGGCGATGCGGTGGGTCTGGCTTTTCAGGTGGTGGATGACATTCTGGATGTGACCGCCGATTCCCGTACGCTCGGAAAGACCGCGGGCAAGGACGCGCAGCAAAACAAGTTCACCTACGTTTCCGCGCTGGGTCTGGATGCGGCCCGCACCCTGGCACAGGAGCTGCGCGACAAGGCGCAGGCCGCGCTCGACACCCTGCCGCCGTCGCAACGCGCTGCTAGCCGGCGCTTGCGCGACCTGGCGGATCTGATCGTGCTGCGCGGATATTGATCGCACATGGCTTCACTCCTGTCCCGGACCGTTCAAATGGCTCAACGACTGCCATCATGACGATTCGCCACACCTGCGCGCTCCCCTGTGTCGCTGCGGCCACTGCGCTGGGCGCCTTGGGTGGGGCACTGTGGTTGCAGCGCAGGGGATTCGCCCCCTGTCCGCTGTGCATCCTGCAGCGCATGGCCTATCTGGGCGTGCTGGTTTTCGCTCTTTCGGCCATCGGTCTGATGCGCCCGCAGATGCAATCGAATAGGCAGCTTGCCGCGCGCGTCGTGCTGGGTTTCGGGGTGCTCAGCGGCCTTGCCGGTCTGGGCCTTGCTGCCCGGCACATCTGGCTCGTCCTCCACCCAGGGCAGCTCTGCGGCCTGGACCCGCTGGCCGCGGTCATCAACCACTGGGCGGTGACGCAGTGGGCGCCATGGATGTTCCGTGCGGACGGTCTGTGCGCCGACACGCCTTCGGTGTTCGGTCTGGCGCTGCCGTTCTGGTCGGCCGCCGGATTCATCCTGACCTCGGCGCTGCTGCTGGCCGCATTGCTGCGCCGCGCCCCCTCATCGACACGCTGACCCTGGCGTTATCCCATCGTGACTGCTTCGTTTCCCTTGCTGAACCGTATTGCCACCCCCGCCGATCTGCGCGCACTCGACCGCGCGCACCTGCGGCAACTGGCCGTTGAACTGCGCGAATTCATCCTGCAATCGGTGTCGCGCACCGGCGGGCATCTGTCGTCGAACCTCGGCACCGTGGAATTGACCATCGCGCTGCACGCCGTGTTCGACACGCCTTACGACCGGCTGGTGTGGGACGTGGGGCACCAGACCTATGCGCACAAGATTCTGACCGGCCGGCGCGAGGCCATGCGCGGTTTGCGGCAGATGGGCGGCATCTCCGGTTTTCCGCGCCGCGAGGAGTCGCCGTTCGACACCTTCGGCACGGCGCATTCGTCCACCTCCATTTCGGCTGCGCTGGGCATGGCGCTGGCGGCGCAGCGCAAGGGCGAATCACGCCGCGTGGTGGCCGTCATCGGCGACGGCGCGCTCACCGGCGGCATGGCCTTCGAGGCGCTCAACAACGCTGGGGTACACCCCGAGGCCGATCTGCTCATCGTGCTCAACGACAACGACATGTCGATCTCGCCGCCGGTGGGCGCGCTCAATCGCCACCTCACCAGCCTGCTGTCGGGCGGCTTGTTCACCGCCGCGCGCAGCACCGCCAAGCAAGTGCTCAGCGCCGCGCCGCCGTTGCTCGGCCTGGCGCGCCGCCTGGAGGAATATGCCAAAGGGCTGGTGGCGCCTTCGCCCTTGTTCGAGGAACTCGGAGTGAAGTATTTCGGGCCGATCGATGGCCACGACCTCGATGCGCTCATTCCCACCCTGCACAACCTGCGCGACATGCACGGCCCGATTCTGCTGCACGTCGTGACCAGGAAGGGTCAGGGCTACAAGCTGGCCGAAGCCGATCCGGTGGCGTATCACGGACCCGGGCGGTTCGATCCCGCCGTGGGCCTGGCGCCGGGCAAGCCGGGCAAGCCGCCCACCTTCACCCAGGTGTTCGGTCAGTGGCTGTGCGATATGGCGCAGGCCGATGCGCGGCTGGTGGGCATCACCCCGGCCATGCGCGAGGGCTCTGGCCTGGTCGAGTTCGCCGAGCGCTTTCCGCAGCGCTATTTCGATGTCGGCATCGCCGAGCAACACGCGGTGACCTTTGCCGCGGGTCTGGCCTGCGAGGGGCTCAAACCCGTGGTGGCGATCTATTCCACCTTCCTGCAGCGCGGATACGACCAGGTGATCCACGACGTCGCCATTCAGAACCTGCCGGTGCTGTTCGCGGTGGACCGAGCCGGCGTGGTGGGCGCGGATGGAGCGACGCACACCGGCGCCTACGACATTCCCTTCCTGCGCTGCGTGCCCGGCGTGAGCGTCCTGACTCCGGCGGACGAAAACGAGTGCAGGCAACTGCTCACCTCCGCCTACCGTCACGAGGGTCCGGCGGCGGTGCGCTATCCGCGCGGCAGCGGCGCGGGCATTGCCGTGCAGTCCTCACTCACCGAATTGCCCTGGGGACGGGCGCAGCCGCGGCGCGCCAGCGGCGCCAAACCGGGACGGCGCATCGCCATTCTGGCCTTCGGCCCGGTGCTTTATGCGGCGCTGCAGGCGGCCGAAGCGTTCGACGCCAGCGTGATCAATATGCGTTTCGTCAAGCCGCTCGATACCGCCGCGCTGCTGGCCGCGGCAAGCAGCCACGATGCCTTGGTCACGGTGGAAGAAGGGGTGATCCGCGGCGGCGCCGGATCGGCCTGCCTGGAGGCCTTGCAGCAGGCCGACGTGCAGATTCCCGTGCTCAATCTCGGTCTGCCCGATGACTGGATCGAGCACGGCGACCCGGCGGCGATCATGGCCGATCTCGGCCTGGATGCAGCGGGCATCGCCGCGAGTGTGCGCAAGCGTTTCGGCGCCCTGCTCGGGCAGGCCGAGCGTCAGCGCGCCGCCAACGAGTAAACGATCAATGCCCGGCGAGGCATCGGTCGAGGTTGTTGGCCAGATTGCGCATGAGCTGCGTGTAGCCCTCCAGACCCAGCGGCCCTTTGCCGCCCAGCGGATCGAGCGTGCCGACCCGCGCAGAGGTTCCCTCGACCAGGGTCTGCACCAGCCGGGGCTCGAACTGCGGCTCGGCAAACACACAGACCACGCCCAGCGACTTGATCTTGTCGCGCATCTGGCTCACGCGCCGGGCATTGGCCATGGCGTCGGGACTGACCAGAATCGAGCCGACCGCGCGCAGCCCGAAGGCATGCTCGAAGTATTGATAGGCATCGTGAAACACGATGAAGGGCTTGTTTTTGACCGGAGCGAGCTGCGCCGTGAGTTCGGCCGTCATGACATCGATGCGCTGCACCGCCTGCTCGGCATTGGCCTGGTATTGCGCCGCATGCTGCGGGTCTTTCGCCGCCAGTGCGCGCGCGGCGCTGCGCAAGATGACCTTGGCGTTGGTGGGCGACAGCCAGACATGGCCGTCGAAGCTGCCGGTGTGTGCGTGATCCTGCGCATCTCCTTGAACCTGAGCCGACGGCAGGGCCGGGGCAGGGCGCTTGCGCTCCCAGTCGCCGCCGGTACGTGCAGGGAGCAAATCCATGCCAGGCTGGGTGGAGAGGGTGATCACCTGCGCCGAGGGCGGCAGCGCCCTGATGATCTTGGTCAGCGCCGGTTCGACGTCGGGGCCGATCCAGAACAGAAGCTGCGACTGCTCGGCGCTGGCGCGCTCGGAAGGCTTGAAGGCATAAGTATGAGGCGAATTCCCCGGCGGGATCAGCACCGTCGGCCGGCCCACCCCGTCCATGACGGCGGCCACCAGATCGCCCACGGGTTTGATGCTCGCAGCCACCCGCGGCGTTTGCGCCTGGGCGCAAAGCGGGGCCAGCGCAGCGATGAGCAAGGTCGATAGAAAAAGTATGCGGCGCAGGAAGAACATTTCGAGCCAGAGAGAAAAACAAGATTGTTACAATATAACATCCATGAACAGCGCGACCTTGTCTTTCACCGAGCCGCTCGTCGCCCTGGAGGGCATCCAGGTACAGCGCAACGGCAACACGTTGCTTGCCGACGTGAGCCTGCGCGTGCTGCCGCGCCAGATCGTGACCCTGGTCGGCCCGAACGGGGCGGGCAAGACCACGCTGGTGCGCGTGCTGCTCGGCCTGATCGCGCCGGACCGCGGCACCGTGCAGCGCCGCAGCGGGTTGCGCGTGGGTTATGTGCCGCAGCGCTTCACGCCGCCGCCGAGCCTGCCGATGGATGTGGACGGCTTTCTTCGCCTTGCGGGGCCAAGCACCGAGCGGCAGCGCCAGCAGACGCTGGCCGACAACGGCGCCGGCGACCTGCTGCGGCGGCCGCTGCGGGCACTCTCCGGCGGGGAAATGCAGCGGGTACTGCTCGCCCGGGCGCTGCTCAGGCAGCCCGATCTGCTGGTGCTCGACGAGCCGGCGCAAGGGCTCGATGTGCAGGGGCAGCAGGAGTTCTATGCGCTCATCGCCCGCCTGCGCGACACCACGGGCTGCGGCGTGCTGCTGATCTCGCACGATCTGCATCTGGTCATGGCCGCCACCGACGAGGTGGTCTGTCTGGAACGCCATGTGTGCTGCGTCGGCCGGCCGGAAGACATCGGCGAGCACCCCGAATATCAGCGCCTGTTCGGGCGCGATCTGGCCGGGCTGGCGGTCTACCGGCATCGGCACGATCATCATCACGATCTGCACGGCAATATCGTGGCCGATGCGACAGATGAAGGAGATACGCCATGACGGAATTGCTGCTGCCCGATTTCGTCTGGCGCGCCTTGCTCGGCGGCGTGGGCGTGGCCCTGCTGGCCGGGCCGCTGGGCTGCTTCGTGGTGTGGCGCCGCATGGCCTATTTCGGTGAAACCCTGGCGCACTCGGCCTTTCTCGGCGTGGCGCTGGGGCTGTTGCTGCATCTCGATCCCGTCATCGGCGTGCTCGCGGTAAGCGTGGTCATCGCCCTCGTTCTGGCGCGGCGCAAACCAGCCGAAGGCATCGCCGAGGACACGCTGCTGGGCCTTCTGGCGCACGCCAGCCTGGCGCTGGGGCTGGTGGTGCTGGCTTTCATGGAAGATGTGCGCGTCGATCTGTTTTCCTACCTGTTCGGCGACATCCTGGCGCTGCGGGCAGCCGACCTGGGCTGGATCGTGCTGATCGACGTCGTCGGCCTGTCGCTGCTGGCATGGCTGTGGCAAGGGCTGCTGGCGCTGACGGTGCATGAGGAACTCGCCGCCGTGGAGGGCCGCCGCGTCAAAGCGCTGCAACTGGCGTTCATGCTGGTGCTGGCCGTATTCGTCGCCCTGGCGATGAAGCTCGTGGGCATTCTGCTCACGGTGGCCATGCTCATCATCCCGGCGGCGGCGGCGCGGCGGCTGGCGCGCACGCCGGTGCAGATGGCGCTGGGCGCGGCCTTCGTCGGGGCTGTGGCCGTGCTGCTGGGCCTGCTCGCCTCGCTGCATTCCGATCTGCCCACAGGCCCGGCCATCGTGGTCGCGGCGGCGCTGCTGTTCCTGATGCTGCGGGTGTTGCCGCAGCGCGGTTGAGCGCCCCCATTTCCGCAGACCGGGCAAGGATGTGCGCAGTCCGGGATAATCCGAGAACTCTTCTCAACTATGCCCCGGGCGGGCGGAGCCGAGCGGTTTCGGCGCAGCCCCACCCGTCACCCCATGAACAAACCCTTCGAAGCCATTCCAGACATTCAAAGCACTGTGGACGAGCGCCATATCGCGATCCAGCGGGTCGGGGTCAAGGGTTTGCGCTATCCCGTGGGTGTGCTGCTGCGCGATGGCAGCACGCACCCGAGCATCGCCCAGGTGACGGCCGATGTGGCGCTGCCCGCCGAGAAGAAGGGCACGCATATGTCGCGTTTCGTCGAATTGCTCGAGGCCATGCCCGCGGCGATGGACGCGCAGGCGTTTGCCGCGCTCACCCGGCAGATGCTGCCCAAGCTGGGCGCCGCGGCAGGACGGCTGGAATTCGCCTTCACGCTGTTTTTGCGCAAGACCGCGCCGGTCTCGGGGGTGCAAAGCCTGCTCGATTACGAGGCGGGGTGGGTCGCCGAAGCGCGCGGCGACCAGGTCAAGCTCACGGCCAGGGTCATGGTGCCGGTGAAATCGCTGTGCCCGTGCTCGAAGGAAATCTCGGATTACGGCGCGCACAACCAGCGCTCTCATGTCACCATCACGGCGGAGTTGCTGCGGCCGGTGGCGCTGGAAGAACTCATCCGCATCGCCGAGGAAGAAGCCTCTTGCGAGATCTGGGGCCTGCTCAAGCGCCCGGACGAGAAATACGTCACCGAGCACGCCTACGACAACCCCAAATTCGTCGAGGATCTGGTGCGCGATGTCGCCGCGCGCCTCAACGCCGATCCGCGCATCGGGCATTACGTGGCCGAGGCGGAGAACTTCGAGTCCATCCACAACCATTCGGCCTACGCGCTGATCGAGCGGGTCTGAGGCGGATCACTGCGCTTGACGCAAAGCCTTGAGCCGATAGAGGGTTTCAAGCGCCTGGCGCGGCGTCAGGGCGTCGGGGTCGAGCGCATCGAGTGCCTCGATCAGCGCCTGGTGCGCGGGGGCTGCCAGCGACTGCGGCTCGTCGGACTGTGAAGCTGCGGCAAACAGATCGAGCTGCGCCTCCTGCTGTTGATGCTGGCGTTCCAGCGCATCGAGCCGCCTGCGTGCATCGCGGATGACGGCGGGGGGCACCCCGGCGAGCTGGGCCACCTGCACGCCGTAGCTGCGGCTGGCCGGTCCCTCGCGCACTTCGTGCAGAAACACGATGCCCTGCGGCGTTTCCGTCGCGTCCACATGCACATTGGCCGCCTGCGGATGGCGCAGAGGCAGTTCCGTCAGTTCGAAATAATGCGTGGCGAACAGCGTGAGGCTGCGGTTGCGGTCATGCAACTGGGCGGCGATGGCTGCGGCCAGCGCCAGGCCGTCGAAGGTCGAGGTGCCGCGCCCCACCTCGTCCATCAGCACCAGGCTGCAGGAAGTCGCCTGCCGCAGAATCGCCGCGGTTTCGGCCATTTCGACCATGAAGGTCGATTGCCCGCCCGCCAGATCGTCCGAGGCGCCGATGCGGGTGAAAATCGCGTCCAGCGGGCCGATGCGCGCGCTGCGCGCCGGGACATGGCTGCCGAGGTAGGCGAGCAGGGCGATCAGCGCGGTCTGCCGCATATAGGTGGACTTGCCGCCCATGTTCGGCCCGGTGAGGATGAGCAGACGGCGCTGGTCGTCGAGCTGGCAGTCGTTGGGAATGAAGCGGTCGACGCGGCTTTCGATGACCGGGTGGCGGCCGCCCACGATGTCGATGCCCGGTGTGTCCGTGAGTTCCGGGCAGACCCAGCCGAAGGTGGTGGCACGTTCGGCCAGGGCCGCCAGGACGTCGAGCAGGGCGACGGCCTGCGCCGCGCGCCGAATGGGTGTCAGCGCCGGCTGCAGCGCCTCGATGACGCCCTCGAACAAAACCCTCTCTCGCGCCAGCGCGCGCTCCTGCGCCGAAAGCGCCTTGTCCTCGAAGGCCTTGAGTTCCGGGGTGATGTAGCGCTCGGCGCCTTTGAGCGTCTGCCTGCGGCGGTAGTCGTCGGGCACCTTGTCGGTCTGGCCGTGGGTGACTTCGATGAAAAACCCGTGCACCTTGTTGTATTGCACCCGCAGATTGGCGATGCCGGTGCGCGCGCGCTCGCGCTGCTCCAGCTCCATGAGATAGCTGCCGCAGTCGGTGTCGATGGCACGGAGTTCGTCGAGATCGGCATCGAAACCGGCGGCGATGACGCCGCCGTCGCGCAGGTTCAGCGCGGGCTCGGCGGCGATGGCGCGTTGCAGCAAGGCAGCCGGTTCGGGCGACAGATCGAGCTGGGCATCGATGGACTGCAGCAAGGCGCAGCGTTCGAACGCGGCGGCCTGGCTTCGCAGCGCAGGCAGGCGCAGCAGGCCGTCGCGCAACGCCGACAGCTCGCGCGGCCTGGCCTGCCTGAGCGCGATGCGCGCGGCGATGCGCTCCAGGTCGGCGATGCCGCGCAGGCTGGCGCGCAACGCGTTCAAGGGGCCGTCGATCAGTGCTTGCAGCGCGGCGTGGCGGGCGCGGGCGATGTCGGCGTCGCGCGGCGGGGCCTGCAGCCAGTCGCGCAGCAAGCGGCTGCCTGCGGCCGTCTGGCAGGTGTCCAGATGCGAATACAGCGTGGGGCTGTCGTCGCCGCGCAGGGGCTGGAGGATTTCGAGATTGCGGCGCGCCACGGCGTCCAGCCGCAGGCTCTGTTCGGCGCGCTCGACCTGCAGATCGGCCAACAGGGGCAAGGCGCCGCCCTGGGTCTGCTCGGCATAGGTCAACAGCGCGGCGGCGGCGGCGTGCGCGGCACCGAGGTGCTGTGCGCCGAAGCCGTCGAGATGCGCCACCTGCAACTGCGTGCAGAGTTTGCGCAGACCCAGCGCCGCATCGAAATGCCATTGCGGGCGCTCGGTCGTGCAGGGCCACGCCGCATCCTGGGGCAGGGCCTGACCTTGCGGCCACAGGATTTCGGCCGGGCCGATGCGCTCCAGCCAGTCGGACAGGGCGGCGGCATCGCACTGCGCCAGGGTGATGCCACCCCCGGTGAGCGCCATCCAGGCCAGCCCCCATTCGCCCCGGGCCGGCTTTGGCGGCGCGATGGCCAGCAGAATGGCGTCGCGCTTGTCGTCGAGCAGCGCCTGTTCGGTGAGTGTGCCGGGCGTGACCACGCGCACCACGCGGCGCTCGACCAATCCCTTGGCCTGCGCCGGATCGCCGATCTGCTCGCAGATCGCCGCCGATACCCCCAGCTTGACCAGCCGGGCCAGATAGCCGTCGAGCGCCTGCGCCGGCACCCCGGCCATGATGACCGGCTCGCCCGCCGACTGCCCGCGCCGCGTCAGCGTGATGTCGAGCAGGCGCGCGGCCTTTTCGGCATCTTCATAGAACAGCTCATAGAAATCGCCCATGCGACACAGCAGCAGCGTGCCGGGATGCTCCGCCTTCATGCGCAGGTATTGCTGCATCAAGGGGGTGTGCGAGGACAGGTCGGGGGAGGCGGGCATCGGGTGGCAGGGGCTCTGTGAGCCGGACATTTTGCCTGCAAGTGCTGCGTCTGGACAGGCACTCCCATTGCCTGGACATCGTTGCCTGTTTATCCAGGGTCGATCAGTCCCTGCGACCTTGAGGGTCAGCGAGCGCGCCGATGGTCGCTGGCAAAAAACGAAATGGCACGCTTGACACATTTTGAAATAAAAAAGAAAAATGCGAATCGTTCGTAAATGCTGTTCGCAACCGAAAGGACAAAGACGATGTGCAGAGGGAAGGGTTTTGAGAGCAGCAAAGGGTTTGGACGGACTGTAGCCCTGTCCGCCTTGCTCATGACGTGCCAGGCTCCGGTATTTGCCGACGAGCAACTGTTCGGCCATATCAAGGGCGCCGAGCCAATGCCCAGGGGCGCGATGGAAGTCGTGGGCTATGCCACGCACCGCTGGGACAAGGGTGCAGGCAGCTACGCCGCGACCGACTACAAGCTCGAGGTCGAACGCGGGTTGACCGACCGGCTGACCGGAGCGCTCTATCTGAAGGGCATGGGAATCGACACCTCGGGGCTGCGCATCGACGGCTATATGCCGGCCGACGAGAAGTATGCGTTCAAACTCTCCGGCGTCGAGGCGTCGCTCAAGTACGCCTTTCTCACCCCGGCCAAGGACGACATCGGCATCGCCGCCTACCTGTCGTTCAGCCGCGACTGGATCGATGCCCACTCAGGCCAGGACAAGGACAAGTACAACCTCGAGCTCAAGCTGCTCGCGCAGAAGTATTTCCTCGATGGTCAGGTCGTCTGGGCGGCCAATACCGGAATCGGTTCGACCTACGCCAAGCGCGGCGCGGTGACCCTGCCCTACCCGGATTTCGAATGGACCACCGATCCCGAAATGGAAATCGAGTACATGGTCGGCACCGGGCTGTCGTACCGCTTCGCTCCCAACTGGTACATCGGCGCCGAGGTGTTCTATGAAACCGAGTTCGAGACCGAGGTCGGGCAGGAGCGCTGGTCGGTCCAGGCAGGTCCCAGCCTGCATTACGGCGCGCGCGACTGGTGGTTCACGCTGAGCTGGCTACCGCAGATCAGCGGCGGCGGCGAGAAGTTCGCCGCGCAAAACGACCAGAACCTGCATCTGATCGAAAAGACCAAGCAGGAAGTCCGCCTCAAGGTCGGCTTCAACTTCTGAGGAGCGAGCGATGCGCAACATCCATCCGCTGCTTCTGCTGCCACTCGCGGCCGTGGTCGCTCCGGCCCACGCCAACGAATACCTGACCGTGCCGCAGGCGCAGAAGGCGCTGTTTCCCGAGGCCGACCGCTTCGTCGACGCCTCGGTGCTGCTGACCCGCGAGCAGCGCGCGGCGATCGAGAGCAAGTCCGGTCTCAAGCAGCGCTGGGACAAGCAGGACATCTGGCGCGCCGAAAAGGACGGCCGGCTGCTCGGCTGGTTCATCGTCGACAAGGTTGTCGGCAAGCACGAGTTCATCACCTACGCCGCGGCGCTGGAGCCCGAGGGACGGGTGCGCGGCGTCGAGGTGATGATTTTCAAGGAGACCTATGGCGACCAGATCCGGCAGGCGAGCTGGCGCAAGACCCTGCAGGGCAAGACCCTGGCCGATCCGTTCAAGCTCGACGAGGACGTGCCCAACATCAGCGGCGCGACGCTGTCCTGCCGCAATGTGATGAACGGCGTGAAGCGCCTGCTGGTGCTGCAGCAGGTGGTGCTGCAGGGGGCGCGCTGATGCGCTGCCGGCCGGACCTCGTGGCGATGCGGCGCATGCGTCCGGTGCTCGGCACCTGGGTCGAGATGCGGGTCGAAGGGCCGGCCGACCGGGTGGAGGCGGCGGTCGACGCCGCGTTCGCGCAGATCGCCGGAGTGCAGCAGCGGATGAGCTTTCACGATCCGCACAGCGCGCTCAGCCGGGTCAATCTGCAGGCGCATCGCAGAGTGCAGCAGGTCGATGCCTGGACCTGGCGGGTGCTGCGGCTGGCGCTGGCGCTGGCGCGCGCCAGCGGCGGGCTGTTCGACGTCACGGTCGGCGGCGAACTCGTGCGCCGCGGCGTGCTCCCCGACCACGGCTTCGGCGCCGTCGAGCCGCGGGGTGCGAGCGACGCCGTCGAACTCCTTCCGGGGCGCCGGGTCCGGCTTCGCCGGCCGGTGGTGCTGACCCTGGACGGAATCGCCAAGGGCTACGCCGTCGACCGGGCGGTGCGGGCGCTGCGCGCCGGCGGGATGACGCAGGGGGTGGTCAACGCCGGCGGCGACCTGCGCGCCTTCGGTAGCGCGGCGGTGCCGCTGGCGCTGCGCGACGCGCGCGGTAGGGTGCATACCGCCGGACAGGTGGTCAATGCCGCGGTCGCGAGTTCGATCATCGGCCAATCGGCGGCGCAGCGCGAACGCTACCCGGCCTGCCTGGTGCTGCCGGAAGCCGCCGGCGGTTCGCCTGATCCGGAGCATCGCGGCCCGGCGGTCTGGGCGGTGCAGGCGCGCCATTGCTGGAAGGCCGATGCGCTGACCAAGGTCGCGGCGCTGGCCGCGCCGGATCGGCGCGCAGCCTGTGTCGACCGGCTGGGCGGGCGGCTGCTCGGCGGGCAGGCACCGGACCGCGAGCGGAGCGCGGCGTGAGAACCTATCCACCGGGGTTCGCCACGGTGTTGCACTTCGCCCTGGCCGGATTGCTCGCCAGCGGCCTGCTGCTCGTTCCCGGCGCGCTGCAGATGCGGCTGGAGTGGAACTTGCCCTGGGCGCTGGGCGACGGCGCCAGGGTCTGGGTCGCGGCGACGCATGCGGCGTGCTTTTTCACCCTGCTGGCGCTGCTCGGCGCGGTGTGGACGGTGCATATGCGCGCAGGCTGGCTGCGCCGCGAAAACCGGCTCTCAGGTGCGGCGCTGCTGGCCGCCTTCGGCGTGCTGGCAGTCAGCGGACTCGGGCTGTATTACGCCGGCGGCGAAACCTTGCCGCGCTGGAGTGTCATCGCCCACCTTTTGGCTGGCAGTGCGGTTCCCGCGCTCTATGTCGCGCATCGGCTGGGGGCACGCGCGGCGGCGGCGCGGGCCTGGCCGGAGCGTGTGCGCAATCAGTCCGCAGCAGCGCGGGCGAGCACGGCGCGGATCGCGCCGTCGGCGTCGCACACGGTCTCGACCCGGTCGTAGGCCGGGTGCCTTTCCAGCAATTGCACCATGGCCGGGCCCTGGCCGAGGCCGACTTCCATGCCCAGCCAGCCCCCGGGGCGCAGCAGCGGCGGGGATTCGTGGATCAGCCGCATGAGAATGCGCACGCCGAACGGACCACCATCGAACGCCAGATGCGGTTCGTGCCCCACGATTTCATGCGGCATGGCGTCCATCCTGGCGGTGGAGATATAGGGCGGCAGCGAAACCACCATATCCACCTTGCCGTGGAATTCCGCGCCGAAGGGGGCGAGCAGATCGCCGGCATGCAGGCTGACGCGCTGGCTCAGCCCAAGGGTTTCCGTATTGGCGCGAGCCAGGTCGAGGGCGGTTTCGGAAATGTCGGCGCCATGCACCTGCGCCTGCGGCACGGCGTGCGCCAGCGCCAGAGCCAGATTGCCCGAGCCGCAGCACACGTCGATCACCACCGGGGGCGTTGCGGCTGCAGCGGCCATCTCACGCAGTTTTTGTGCAGCGATCTGGGCGAGCAATTCGCTCTCGGCGCGAGGAATGAGCGCTGCGGGCGAGGCGCGCAGTTCGATCTCCATGAAACGCTGCCAACCCGTGAGGTAGGCGACAGGTTCTCCGGCCATGCGGCGCGCGATCAGGCCGTCGAGCGCGGCAAGTCGCGCGGCGTCCAGCGCGACCAGTGGCGTTTCTGTCGCTGCGTGGATCGACATCGGGCGTCCGGCAGCGAGCAACCAGAGCGCGCGCAGGGCGGATATCGGCGTCTCTTCCGGTTTGTCGGGCAGGATGTCGAGGGCCTGGGTGAGCCGACTCAGGCGTTGTTCGAACGCGGCCTGCGCGTCCGGCCCGAGGGCTTGCAGATCGGGCGCGGGGTGGGCGGTCGATGCGGTGGCGTCGAGTTTCAAGAAGCGCTCTCCTGAGAAGGGTGAAAAACGGGCTCGACCAGCGCGGGACGGGCGTGCAGATAGCGGGTGGTGCGGCGCTTGGTGTCGATGTCGTTCAGCACGGCGGCGGCGCGTGGCTCTGAAATGCCCAGGGCCTCGGCCAGCTCCGCCGCGCCATGGCCGTGGTTGCGGGCCCACAGCGCCAGATCCATCTGATGCCAGGGCAGGGCGAAATAGAACTCGTCCTGACCCTGCGGCAGGCTGTAGGTGTCGGTGGTCGGGGCGGCGTTGCACACCGCTTCGGGCAGGCCGAGGTGCCGGGCCAGGGCGTAGACCTGGGTCTTGTAGAGGTGGGCGATGGGTTTGAGGTCGGCGGAGCCGTCGCCGTTTTTCACAAAAAAACCCTGGTCGTACTCCAGCCGGTTCGGGGTGCCGATGACCGCATGGTTCAGACGGTCGGCGTGGAAGTATTCGAGGGTTTTGCGCAGGCGCTGCTTGTGGTTGGTCGCGGCGACGATCTGCAGATACTCGCGCAGCGGCAGCCGCGCCTCATGCATCTGTCCGTCGGGCGACTGGGCGATGATCCTGAAATGGTTGATGCCGCCGTCCAGCCCGCCGGAGATGGCGAGTTTGATTTTCCATTGCGGGGTGTAGTCGGGCAGCACCGCGCGTACCGCTTCGTCGCGCCAGCGGTAGCAGCCGATGGCTTCCAGCGCGGGTGCGATGTTTTCCACCGCGTACGCGATGCCGAGTTGCTGCGCGACCTGTGCGCCCAGGCTGGCGCTGCTGTCCGACGAATCGCGCTCGGGCATCAGCAGGCCGAACACCCGCTTCGGCCCCAGGGCGCGCACGGCCAGCGCCGCGCACACCGAGCTGTCCACCCCGCCGGACAGACCCAGCACCACGCCGCGCTTGTTGAAGCCGCGCAGGGTGTGGACAAAAAAGTCAGCGATGCGCTGGATTTCCGCCTCACAGTCGATAGCGAGGACGGCGGCATTCAGCGCGGGGCGGGTCATGTTTCAAGCTGCCTGTTTGCGTTGCACATAGGCGGCGATGGCGGCCACGCTGTCGAGGTTGTCGGGCACCATTTCGATGTCGGCCACCTGAATGCCCCAGTTCTCTTCGAGGAAGAGGATGAGTTCGAGCACGCCGGTGGAGTCGAGGATGTGCAGGTCGAGCAGCGAGTCGGTGTCGCTGTAGTTCGTGTCGCGCGCGCCGAGCAGAAAGTTGCTGTCGATGTAGTCGCGGATTTTTTTCTGGATGTCGGACATGGGAATGAGGTCTCGATGAGAGCGGGAATGGAGAAATGGGGGGTCAGCGCAGATCGGTTTTTTTGATCTTTCCGGTATCGGTGCGGGGCAGCGCATCGACGAATTCGACGTATTTGGGCGCCATGAAGTTTTCGATGTGCGCCAGACAGTGCTTGATGACTTCGCGCTCGGTGAGCGCAGCGCCGGGTTTGCACACCACGAAGGCCTTGACCGCCTGGCCCAGCAGCGGGTCGTCCACGCCGATGACGGCGGCCTCGAACACGCCCTCCAGCGCATGCAGCACGTTTTCGACTTCGCGCGGGCTGACTTTCTCGCCCCGGCTTTTGATGATGTCGTCGCGCCGGGCGACGAAATACAGCCAGCCCTCTTCATCGGTGCGAAACAGATCGCCCGAATACAGCACCGTCTCGCCGGGAATCGGCCCGGGCCGCAGGCGCTGCGCGGTCTGCTCGGGCTTGCGCCAGTAGCCGCGCATCACATGGCTGCCGCGGATGACCAGCTCGCCCATGCTGCCGTTGGGCAGGCGGCGGCCCTCGTCATCGACCAGCCAGACTTCCTCATTGGGCATGCCCCGCCCGACGCTGCCGGGGCGCACATCGAGCTGCTCCGGCGGCAGGTAGCTCACCCGCTTGCACTCGGTCAGCCCGTACATGGAAAACAGCTTGGCCTGCGGAAACAGCGCACGGATTTGCGCGATCTGGGTTTGCGGCAGGGCCGCGGCGGTATTGGTGATCAGCCGCAGCGCCGACAGATCGAACTCATGCAGCGACTTGAGGTTGGTCAGCAGGGTGAACAGGGTCGGCACACCCGGGAACACCGTGACCCGCTCCCGCGCCATGTTGGCCAGCACCTGGACCGGAAAGGTGAACGAGCGTTCCAGCAGCACGGTGGCACCCAGGCTGAAGGCCATGAGCACCTGATACAGCCCATAGTCGAAGGCCAGCGGCAGGGCGCAGACGATGATGTCGCTCTGCCGCAGTCCGAGATAAGCGCGCACCGAACGCAGCGCGGTGAGCATGTTCAGGTGCGTGAGCATCACGCCTTTGGCATCCCCGGTGGAGCCCGAGGTGTAGATGATGGCGGCCAGATCCTGGTCGATCAGATCGGGCGGCGTGGGCGAGCAGGGTGCCTTGGGCAAGGCCGCCGGGAACGGGCGCTCGCGCGCATCGGGCGTGCCGACATCCGGCTTGCCCTGCGCATAGGTCGTGAGCAGGTAGCAGTGGCGCACGCTGCGGTTCTGCGCGAGCGCCGCGCGGCTGGTTTCGGCCAGTTCCTGCTGCGTGAGCAGGGCGCAGGCCTCGGCATCGTTGAGGATGTAGGCCAGCTTGTCGGCCTTGGTGAGGGTGTTGACCGGCATGAACACCGCGCCGATCTTGAGCACGGCGTAGATCGCCGCAACCATTTCCACGCAGTTGTCGAGAAACAGCGCCACCCGCTCGCCACGCTGCACGCCGTCGGCGCGCAGCGCCGCCGCAATGCCCTCCACCAGGTCCGCCAGATCGCCATAGCGGGTGGACACTCCCTCGCGCACGATGGCGCGATGTTCGGCAAGGACGGCGGCAGTCGTTTCGAAAGTGTGATGAAGCAGCATGGATGTCGATGAAAAACGGGATGGGCCAGCATACGGGTGAATGCGGTGGATACGGCACCCCGCAACCGGACGGGAAATGCCGGAATGTGATTTTTTTGGTGCCGACCGCAGGCGCGAGCGCAACGCCGTCCCGCTATGCTTGAACTTTGCATTCAAAGCGCGAGCATGGGACTGGGTCTTTACATCATCGGCGACGAAATCCTGTCGGGTAAACGGCAGGACAAACACTTCCCGCAGATTCTGGCGCTGCTCAAGGCGCGCGGGATGCGGCTGGACTGGGTGAGCTATCTGGGCGACGACCCAGCCCTGCTGACCGAGGCGTTTGCCGCGAGTTTTCGGCGCGGCGATGTGGCGCTGAGCTGCGGCGGCATTGGCGCCACGCCGGACGACCACACCCGGCAAAGCGCCGCAGCCGCGCTGGGTCTGCCGCTGGAACTGCATCCTGAAGCCAGGGCGCTGATTCAGCAGGTGGTCGTCGATGCCGGTCTGGGCGAGGTGGACTCCGCAGCCAACCGACAGCGTTTGCAGATGGGCATGTTCCCTCGTGGCAGCAGCATCATTCCCAACCCGTACAACCGCATTCCCGGCTTTTCCATCCGGCAGCATTACTTCGTGCCGGGTTTTCCGGTCATGGCATGGCCGATGCTGGAATGGGTGCTGAACGGGCCGCTGGCGCATCTGCATGGGCTGGGCCACCAGGCCGAGCGCGCGGTGATCGTGCGGCATGCGATGGAATCCGATCTCACGCCGCTGATGGAAGACATCGAACGGCGCTTTCCCGGCGTCAAGGTGTTCAGCCTTCCCAGTGTGGATCACCCGGTCTGGGGGCGGCACATCGAGCTTGGCGTCAAGGGCGGCCGGTCCGGTGTGGAACAAGCCTTCGAGTACCTCAAGGCGCACTTGCCGCAAGGAAGTTGGGAAGATGCACCAAAATGATTTCATGCGTACCAAAACAGTGCGAACGGCGCGAATGCACGGATATGGTGCCATCGTCCCAGGTTCAAATTCCTGCCGTTTCCTCACGACGGGCGCAATCGGTTTCAAACGATTCGGGCATGCTTTCTGCTAGATTGCCTGCACTGCGCAGAGCATCGCAGCAAACGATGTCGAGTGCCATCTTCAGATGCAAAGATGACCACTTGCACGCATTTCAACCTGACAGGAGATTTTCATGAGCAAAACAGTCGCCGACGTGATGGGCATGGTGAAAGAGCACGACGTCAAATTCGTGGATTTCCGCTTCACCGACACCCGCGGCAAGGAACAGCATGTCACTGTGCCGGTGTCGGCGTTCAATGAGGACAAGTTCACCGACGGCCATGCCTTCGACGGTTCCTCCATCGCCGGCTGGAAGGGCATCGAAGCCTCGGACATGCTGCTGATGCCCGACCCCAACACCGCCAATATCGATCCGTTCTACGAAGAAACCACGCTGCTGCTGAGCTGCGACGTGCTCGAACCCGGTGATGGCAAGCCCTACGACCGCGATCCGCGCTCCGTCGCCAAGAAGGCCGAGGCCTACCTCAAGGCTTCGGGTCTGGGCGACACGGCCTACTTCGGCCCGGAACCCGAGTTTTTCATCTTCGATCAAGTGCGCTGGAACGTGGACATGTCCGGCAGTTTCGTCAAGATCGACTCCGGCGAAGCCGCCTGGGCGTCCGGCGACAAGCTCGAAGGCGGCAATATGGGCCACCGCCCGGCGGTCAAGGGAGGCTACTTTCCGGTTCCCCCGGTCGACAGTCTGCAGGACATCCGCTCGGAAATGTGCCTGCTGCTCGAACAAATGGGCGTGCCCGTCGAAGTGCACCACCACGAGGTGGCCAACGCCGGCCAATGCGAAATCGGCACCAAGTTCTCCACCCTGGTGCAGCGTGCCGACTGGACGCAGATGCTCAAGTATGTGGCGCACAACGTGGCGCATGCCTACGGCAAGACCGCGACTTTCATGCCCAAGCCCGTCGTCGGCGACAACGGCTCGGGCATGCATGTGCACCAGTCGATCTGGAAGGACGGCAAGAATCTGTTCGCCGGCAACGGCTACGCCGGCCTCTCCGAGTTCGCGCTGTACTACATCGGCGGCATCATCAAGCATGCGCGCGCGCTCAACGCCATCACCAACCCCGGCACCAACTCCTACAAGCGTCTGGTTCCGGGCTTCGAGGCCCCGGTGATGCTGGCCTATTCCGCGCGCAACCGTTCGGCGTCCATCCGCGTGCCCTTCGTGCACAGCGACAAGGCGCGCCGCATCGAAGTGCGTTTCCCCGACCCGACGGCCAACCCGTATCTCGCCTTCTCCGCCATGATGATGGCCGGTCTGGACGGCGTGGAAAACAAGATTCACCCGGGCGAAGCCGCGAGCAAGAACCTCTACGACCTGCCGCCGGAAGAAGAGGCCAAGATCCCGACCGTGTGCTCCAGCCTCGACCAGGCGCTGGACTACCTCGACAAGGATCGCGCCTTCCTCACCAAGGGCGGTGTGTTCAGCGACGACTTCATCAGCGCCTACATCGAGCTGAAGATGGAAGAAGTCACCCGTTTTCGCATGACCACGCACCCGGTCGAGTTCGACATGTACTACTCGCTGTAAGGCGATCCATCGGTGCAGGAGCGGCCTTCGGGCCGCTTTTTTTTCCGCTTTTCAAGGCATTTCCGCCACGCCCTGTCGGCCGGGTGTGCGGCCCGCGCGTTGCCAGACTTACACTGCCTTCTCTTCTCCTGTCCGCGCACCATCATGACCCCGTTTGTCCGATTGCCCAACCGCTTGACCGTGCGATATGCAGCCTTCATCTTGTTCGCGTCCCTGGCGGGCGCCTCTGCCGCTGTGGCACAGACCGATCCACAGCGCGTTTACCGCTGCCCCGACAATTCCTACACCAACGATCTTTCCGAGGTGAAGGCGAAGAACTGCAAGCTGATCGACAACGCCAATGTGAGCATCCTCTCCAGCCCGGGGATGGCACCCAAGATCATCGGCCCGGCCAGTCGGGCCAGCGGGGAAAAAGCTGCACCGAGCGGCAACCGGGCCGTGCGAGTCGCTCCCGCCACGCAGAAAGAGCGCGACGCCGAGGCGCGGCGCATTCTGGAGCAGGAGCTGCAGCAACAGCAGGCGCTGCTGGAGCAGCAGCTCAAGGCGTACAACAACGGTCACCCCGATTACCTGCCCAGCGAACGCATCGTGGGAGGTGGGGTCAAGGGCGGTGAATATGCGCAACGTGTGGCAGCGATGAAAGAACAGATCGCCATGACGCAGGCCAATATCGCAGCCTTGCAACGCGAGTTGCAAAAGTATCCGCAATGAATGACGACGCGGCCGAACGCCTTGGTCTGGAATACCCCGGCCTCGATTGGCTGGCCTCGATGGCGGCCCTGGTGGACGCCGAGGGCGCCATTCGATACGCCAATCCCGCGCTGGAGAATGGTCTGGGCGTCTCCCGCCGCCTGTTGAACGGACAGAACCTGAGCCACTGGATGGACTGCCAGGCGCTGTGGCAGATGTCCTTGCAACAGGTCGGCAGCAATGAATTCAGCAGCAAGCGTTTCGACTGCATGATCCGGCTGCGCGATTTGCGCGAGCCGGTGCAGGTGCAAGTGATCGTCGCGCGCACCGATCACCCCCAGGGCCTGCTGCTCGCCGAAGTCGTGGAGATCAGCCAGCAATCGCGTCTGGAACGTGAGGAACAGTGGCACAACCAGGCGCAGGCGAACAAGGAGCTGATCCGCAATCTGGCGCACGAAATCAAGAATCCGCTGGGGGGCATACGCGGCGCGGCGCAATTGCTGCATGCCGAGCTGCCCTCCGTGGAACTGCAGGAATATACCCAGGTCATCATCGCCGAGGCGGATCGGCTGCAAACCCTGGTGGATCGGCTGCTGGCGCCGCATCGCAAGCCGCATGTTGTGGGCGATGTGAACATCCACGAGGTCTGCGAGCACGTGCGCACCTTGCTGCAGGCCGAGTTTCCGCAAGGGCTGACCATCGAGCAGGACTACGACGCCAGCCTGCCCGAGTTTCGCGGCGACCGGGAACAACTCATCCAGGCGGTGCTCAATATCGCCCACAACGCCGCGCAGGCGTTGCAAGCGCAGATTGCACAGGGTGACGCGCGCATCGTGTTCCGTACCCGCGTGGCACGGCAGGTGACGGTGGCTCGCCAGCGCCACAGGCTGGCACTGGTCTTGCATATCGTGGACAACGGCCCTGGGGTGCCTGCGGAACTGAAAGATCGCATCTTTTTTCCACTGATCTCGGGCCGGGAAGGAGGAAGCGGGCTGGGGCTCACCCTGGCGCAGACCTTCGTTCAGCAACATCAGGGAACCATCGAATGCGACAGCCAGCCCGGCCACACCGAATTCCGCATCACGCTACCGCTGCCTTGAGGTCACGGCGTTCGCTCCAGGGGAGCGCGCGATGAAGCCGATCTGGGTGGTCGATGACGATGCCTCGATCCGCTTCGTGCTGGAAAAGGCGCTGCACAAGGCGGGCATGGAGGTGCGCAGCTTTTCCAATCCGCGCGACGTGCTGAACGCTTTCACCGAGTCGTGTCCGCAGGTGCTCATCAGCGACATTCGCATGCCGGGCGGCAACGGCATCGAATTGCTGCAGCAAATCCGCCAGTCGCATCCCGGCCTGCCCGTCATCATCATGACGGCATATTCCGATCTCGACAGCGCGGTCGCCTCGCTCCAGGGCGGCGCGTTCGATTACTTGAGCAAGCCCTTCGACGTGGACAAGGCGGTCGAGTTGATCCAGCGGGCCGTCGATGAAAGCCTGCGTGAAGAGCAGGCCGACGAGGCGCAGCAGGAGTCTCCCGAACTGCTCGGCCAGGCCCCGGCGATGCAGGATGTGTTTCGCGCCATCGGGCGGCTGGCGCATTCGCAGGTCACGGTGCTGATCACGGGAGAGTCAGGCACGGGCAAAGAGCTCGTCGCCCGCGCCCTGCACAAGCACAGCCCGCGCTCGGGCGGCCCGTTCGTCGCCATCAACACCGCCGCGATTCCGAAGGATCTGCTGGAAAGCGAGCTGTTCGGCCACGAGCGCGGCGCCTTCACCGGGGCGCAGACCATGCGGCGCGGCCGCTTCGAGCAGGCCGAAGGCGGCACGCTGTTCCTCGACGAAATCGGCGACATGCCGCTGGAGCTTCAGACCCGGCTGCTGCGCGTGCTCTCCGATGGGCACTATTACCGCGTGGGCGGGCACAGTGCCATCAAGTCGCATGTGCGGGTGATTGCCGCCACGCACCAGAACCTGGAACAGCGTGTGGCGCAGGGCCAGTTCCGCGAGGATCTGTTTCACCGCCTCAACGTCATCCGCCTGCGCCTTCCGCCCCTTCGCGAGCGCAATGAAGACATCGCGCCGCTCACCCGGCATTTCCTGCAGCGCAGCGCGCAGGAACTGGGCGTCGAGGCCAAGCGCATCTCCGCCGATGCCTTGCAGGTCTTGCAACGATTTCCGTTTCCCGGCAATGTGCGGCAATTGGAGAACCTCTGCCAATGGCTCACCGTCATGGCGCCGGCGCAGACCATCCAGGTCAAGGACCTGCCAGAGGATCTGCGCGACCATCTGCTCACGGAACTGCGTTCAGCAGATGCGCAGATGCCCGTCGCGGCGGCTTTGACGCCTGCCGAAGTGTCCCCCCCTGCTGCGCCGAACCTCACCTCGACACCCACTGAAGCCTCGAACGAGGACTGGGAGCACCGCGTCGAACAGGTGGCCCTGGGCCTGATTCGCAGCGGCGAGCCCGACGTCATGCACCTGCTCACTCAACGTTTCGAACGCGCCGTCATTACCGCCGCGCTGGCGCAAACGCACGGTCGGCGCATCGAAGCCGCGCAAAAACTGGGCATCGGGCGCAACACCATCACCCGCAAAATCCAGGAACTGGGGATGGAGGATTGAACTCCGCTCACAGAACCAACTTGGCAATCACCGGCGCGTGATCGCTGGGGCGCTCGTTCTTGCGCGGCGCCTTGTCGATGACGCAGCTTTGCAGCGCACCGCGCAGGCCCTCGCTCACCAGGATGTGGTCGATGCGCAGGCCCTGGTTCCTGCGGAAGGCCAGATTGCGGTAATCCCACCAGCTCCAGCTCTTCGGGGGTTGCTCGAAGGCGCGGAAGGCGTCGATCAGGCCGAGCCCGAGCAGCGCCTGGAAATGACTCCGCTCCTCGGGCGTGCAGTGAATCTGGCCGGCCCAAGCCACCGGGTCGTACACATCGCGATCCTCCGGGGCGATGTTGAAATCGCCCATCAAAACCAGTTTGGGATGGCTTTGAAGCTCCGCGCGCAACCAGGCTTCCAGGGCATCGAGCCAGCGCATCTTGTAGGCGAACTTGTCGCTGTCGGGCGCCTGCCCGTTCGGAAAGTAGGCGTCGATGATCCGCAGATCGCCGTAGGTCGCCGCGATCACGCGCGCCTGATCGTCTTCGAATCCGGGAATGCCACGCTGCACATTCTCAGCTTGCTGTCGACTGAGCAGGGCCACGCCGTTGTAGGTCGGCTGGCCGAGGCACACGCCGTGATAGCCCGCATCGAGCAGGTCGGCATGCGGAAACCGCTCATCGGTCAGCTTGGTTTCCTGCAGCGCCAGCACGTCAGGCGACTGGGTCTGCAGCCAGGCGAGCACCTGGGGCAGGCGCACCGAGAGGGAATTGATGTTCCAGGTCGCTATTTTCATGATCGAAGCGGGTCATAAACCTGCCATTCTGCCTGCGATGAGCGAGTGCGCTGATTTGCATGCGGATACATTCGTTTTGAATGAGACGTTATACAGTAACGAAACTCTGATGGAGAGGACTCATGAACTTGCGCTCATTCTTGTTTTGCCTTGCGCTACCGCTTTCGCTGCTGTGGGCCCGCGAGGTGCAGGCCGCACCGATTGCCATCGTGGCGGCGGAAAGCACCTACGGCGTCATCGCCCAGGCCATCGGCGGCGACCAGGTGAAGGTGGACAGCATCATCAACAATCCGAATGTCGATCCGCACAGTTTCGAGGCCACGCCCGCCGTGGCGCGCAAGGTGGCGCAGGCGCAGATCGTCCTGCTCAACGGCATCGGCTATGACGACTGGATGCGCAAGATGCTGGCGGCGAATCCCACGCCGCACCGGCAGGTGATCGTGGCAGCGGAACTCGATCCGGCGCGCATCATGGCCGATCGCAACCCGCATGTGTTCTACGATCCGCTGATCGCGCTCAAGGTGGCGGAAAAACTCACGCAACTGCTGCAGCAAGCCGATCCGGCGCATCGCCAGCAATTTGCCAGCAATCTGCGGCGATTCAAGGCAGAACTGGCCCGCTTGAACCAGGCGCAGGCGGCATTGGCACATCAATATCCCCGGCTCCAAGTCACGGCAACCGAGCCGGTCGTGGGCTATTTGCTGCGGCAACTGGGCTGGACCAGTCTGGGCGAGAAATTTCAGTTCGACGTGATGAACGACACTGAACCGTCACCTGCCGAAGTCGCGCGCTATGAAGACCATCTGCGGCAGCACAAGGTCGCTCTGCTGTTCTACAACCGTCAGGTGACCGATCCGCTGACCGATCGTCTGCGCAACATCGCGCTGGATTCCGGCGTGCCCGTGGTGGGCGTCGATGAATTCGTGCCGCCCAGGACCGGCTATGTGCAGTGGCAATTGCAAACCCTCGCCGCGATCGATCGCGCTCTGGGCAAATCGCATTGATCGTGCCGACTGAACCTGCCATGCTGAACGCCACGCCCGGCTGGGCCATACAGGCGCAAGGTTTGCGCTGCGTGCTCGGCGGGCACACCGTGCTCGATGGACTGGATTTGGCCATCCGCCCCGGACAGTTCGTCGGCGTGTTCGGTGCCAATGGTGCGGGCAAAACCACCTTGCTGCGCGCCTTGCTGGGTTTGCAGCCGCTGCAGTCGGGCCGCTTGCGATTGCTGGGGCGGGAGAACTTGTCCGCACGCGCGCAGATCGGCTATGTCTCGCAGCGCGACCCGATTGGCGCGGACAGTTTTCTGCGGGTGCGCAGTTTTGTCGGCACGGCCTGGCAGGGCGAACGCTGGGGGTTGGGGCTCAGCGGTGCACGGCAGCGCGCGCAGGCCGTCGATGCGGCGCTGCAGGCGCTGGAAATCGAGTCTCTCGCCGAGCGCGGCATGGATGCGCTCTCCGGCGGGCAGCGGCAACGAGCGCGCATTGCCCAGGCGCTGGTCAACCCGGTGCGCATCCTGCTGCTCGACGAGCCGCTGTCCAACCTCGATCCGCAGGCGCAGCAGCGCATCCTGCTGACCGCCCGCAGGCTGTGCACCGAGCAGGGACTGACGGTGCTGATGACCGCGCACGACATCAATCCGCTGCTGCCGCACATGGACCAGGTGCTCTACCTCGCGGGCGGCAGAGGGCGCCTGGGCACGGTCGATGAAGTGGTCAACGCCGCGGCGCTCTCGGCGCTGTACGGTCTGCCGATGGCCGTGGCGCGCGACGGGGGCTATCGGTTCATCCATCCCGCAGACGGCTTCATGCCCGAAGACGCCGCGCATTGCGGACACGATCACGGTCATGCCGAAGAAGGAGAGGGTGGGTGATCCTCGGTCTGGAATATGGCTTCATGCGGCATGCGCTGCTGGCGGGCAGCGCCATTGCTGTGTTGAGCGCTGCAGTGGGCTATTTCATCACCTTGCGGCGGCAGGCTTTTGCCGCGCATGCGCTCTCGCATGTCGGGTTCACCGGGGCGGCGGGCGCCATTCTGCTGGGTTTGAGCCCCTATCTCGGGCTGTTCGTCTTTACGCTGAGCAGCGGCGTGGTGCTGGCGTTGACGGGCGGTCGCATCCGTCAGAGAGACATCGGCATCGGCATGGTGCTGATGTTCGCGCTGGGGCTGGGGGTGCTGTTTCTCAATCTCTACACCGCCAACGCACAGTCGGCGATGAGCATTCTGTTTGGCAGCATCGTGGGCATCACGGCAGAGCAGGCGGGCTTGTCGCTGCTGGTCTGCGTGGCGGGGCTGACCGGGCTGGCGCTGCTGTACCGCCCGCTGTGCTTTGCCAGTTTCAATCCCGAAGGCGCGCAGGCGCGCGGGGTGAACACGCGGCAGCTCGATGTGCTGTTCATCCTGCTGGTCGCAGCCACCGTGGCGATTGCCGTGCCGGTGATCGGCGCCCTGCTGATTTTCGCCTTGCTCGTCGGCCCCGCTGCGACGGCGCAGACCGTGAGCCGCAGCTTGGCCGGGGGCATCGGCCTTTCGGTGGCGCTCGGCTTGGCGGTGACTTGGGGCGGGCTGGCGGCGGCGTATTACATCGGCTATCCAGCCAGTACCTGGATCGCTTCACTGAGCTTTGGCCTGTATCTGCTCGGCCACGCTTGGGCAGCAGCGGTATCCAAAGGTAAATCTTGACCTGCATCCGCGCGGCTTGAAAGGAATGCTCGGGACGACCCCGTACACTTCACGCCCATGCTCATTCACCCCGACTTCAACCCCATCGCCCTGCAGCTTGGCCCGATCAAGGTGCATTGGTACGGCATCATGTACCTGCTGGGCTTCATCACCTTCTGGCTGCTGGCGCAAAGGCGCCTGAAGGACCAGCCCTACGCCCGCCAGGGTTGGACTTCGCGCGACATCGAGGATTTGCTGTTCGCCGGGGTGTTGGGAGTGATCCTCGGGGGGCGCACCGGCTATGTGCTGTTCTACCAGCCAGACTATTACTTCTCGCACCCGGCGCAGATCGTCGCAGTGTGGGACGGCGGCATGTCGTTTCATGGCGGGCTGCTCGGCGTCATGGCGGCGGCGTACTGGTTTGCGCGCAGCCGGCGGTATTCGTGGCTGCAGATCATGGACTTTGTCGCCCCTCTCATTCCTCCAGGGCTGGCGTTCGGTCGCATCGGCAATTTCATCAACGGTGAACTGTGGGGACGGCCCGCACCCACATGGTGGCCCGGTGCGATGATCTATCCCGAGTCCGGCAGCATGGTGCCGCGCTTTCCTTCCGAGTTGTATGAAATGTTTCTCGAAGGCATCTTGCTGTTCGCGGTGCTGTGGTGGTTGTCGCGCAAGGAGCGTCCGCGTGGCTTCATCGCCGGTTGCTTCGCCCTGGGCTATGGCCTGGCGCGTTTCACCGCCGAGTTCTTCCGCCAGCCCGATGCCTTTCTCGGGTATCTGTGGCTTCATCTCACCATGGGGCAGTTGCTGTCGATCCCGCTGATCATCCTGGGCAGCGGCATGATCGGGTGGGCCCTGCGGCGGAAAAACCGCCTGCTGGCGCTGGGGCAGTCGGCCTCCTGAGCCTGGCTTCAGTCTGGCGGCGGCGCGCTTTCGGACGGGCTGATGCGCAGGCCCAAGCGACTGGCCTGCCGCGCCAGTCGCAAGACCGCCTGGTCGCGGCTCAGCAGGGTGGCCGCATTCTGGGCAAGAGCCAGGTCGAGAAAGACCTGGTCGTCCGGGTCGGTGCAGATCAAGCGGCGCTGGCCCGGTGGATCGGCGCAGCATTGCCCCCAGCGCGCAAAACAGGCATTCACTTTCTCGGCGGAGAGCGCGGGGTCGAAGCGCTTGCTCAGCGCCGGGTAGTGCACGACGCGCAAGGCTTCGGTCTGCATGGCGGCGCAGTAGATCCAGTGCACGCTGCAGCGCTCGATGGCCTGCGCCCAAAGGCAGGTGCGCGGATCATCGAACAGGACCCAGTCGAGCAGCACCTGGGTGTCGAGCACACAGCGGGGCGTCGAATCGGAGGGGGGCATGCGGGAGAGGTGTCTGCCGGAACCTGATTGAGCGTTGATCCCTGAACCCTACTGGGACAGGTGGGCAAGGTCACTGTGCTTTGGGGACGTCTGCGCGAGACGTCACGCGCACACACAGAATTTCCAAGCCCGAGGCACAAATTTATCGGTTCAGGAAATGCCGACTCAACCAAGCCCGGCAGACACGTCCATTGTAAGGGGTGGCAGGCTGCCCTGCGTGAAAATTTCAGAGCAGCTTGCCCTCGGCGCCCAGCGCTTCGTCGAGCTGTCGGGTGAGTTGCGCAATGACTTTCGCATCTTCCCCGGAGGTCAACGGCGCCTGTATCGCCTCGCCTGCAGCTTCCGACGCCTTGCGCGCCTCGATCAGGCTGTGCGCCAGATTGAGTGCGGCCAGCACGGCGATGCGCTCACGGGCGCGCACCTTGCCCATGTCGCGGATGGCGCACATTTCGGTGTCCACTTCCCGCACGGCGGCCAGCAGCGCCGCTTGTTCGTCGGCGGGGCAGGCCAGGGTGTAGATCTGGCCCATGATGTTCACATCCAGCGTGGTCATGCTCATGCTTGAGAGTCGGGCTCGCCCGAAATGGAAGAGGTCTGATCCAGCCGTGCCAGCAAACGGTCGATGCGCTGGGTGGCATCGTGCAGGCGCTGGCGCATCTGGTCGCGCTCGGCTTCGAGCGCCTGCACCCGCTCGGACAGCAGGGCGTTGGTGCGCAACAACTCATGGTGACGCAGCAGCAGTCGCTCCACGCGCGATTGCAGCTGGGCGATGGCGGGGGAGGGCTGTCGTTCGTCCATGCGCGGCATTCTAGGGCCTGTTCACCCCATTTCTGCACCCGCGCCGGGGGTCTGGGCGGAGGCAATGCGAGGCGCAGGCCGCGCCGTGGTGGTCTCCACCACAAGCGGACTGCAACGTGGCAGTGCGCCGCCCAGACCCCCGGCCCGCAGGGTTGCCCCCAGACGCCCCGCTGGGGGCAACGCGGGTGCAGAAATGGGGTGAACAGGCCCTAAAGTCGACCACCCGGATATCGGCAAAACGGCGCCGGCGCCCAGCTAACATGGCGTCTGTTGGTGCTCGCGCGGCGGTTCACGCTGCGCAGTCAAACGGGAAACAGGAAGAGCCATGCCCCCGGCAGATGCTCCGGCCTGTGCTGCCCCCGCAACGGTCAGCGACCGAAGGCGCATGCCTTCCGTTCGGACACGCTCTCCACTGAATCCACGGGTTTGGGAAGGAGGTCCGGATCGCGTCGCCAGCCCGGATACCGGCCAACGACGAGAAGACGCGCAGCTTCGGGTGGATGGGGCGCATCAAGACCACGCGGGCTGCTGTGCATTGCACCCCTACGCCGCCGTGTCGTTGCGATGTGTTCTGGGATCTGAGGAGGCGCGTTTGCAGCCGCGCCAGCCGTGCGGGGGAGCACGGCAGCGCTCATTCATCCGGAAACTCTGTCATGTCCCAGCAGTTCACTCCTATCGGCTCTGCCCAGCAGAGCGAATGCCGCGCACGTCTTTCAACAACCATCACGCCCTGGACGAAAACAGCCCTGGCTGTCGCCCTGAGCCTGATGGCTCTGGACGCAAGCGCCCAGACCTCATTGCCTGCGGCCACTTCGCTGCCGCCGGTCGTGGTGTCGGCCACGGGCTATCCACAGCCGCTGTCTCAGGCCTTGCCCAGTGTGAGCGTCATCACGCGCGAGCAGATCGAGCAGAGCGGCGCGCAGAACCTCACCACGCTGCTCCAGCAGGTGGCCGGGGTGCAGGTGACGAGCAATGGCGGGCCGGGGCAGAGTGGCAATGTCTATCTGCGCGGTTTCGGCGGCCCCGACGTGCTGGTGTTGCTCGACGGCGTGCCGATGAACGCGCAGGACGCCACGGGCGTGGCCTATCTCAACAACTTCACCACCGATCAAATCCAGCGCATCGAGATCATCCGCGGCAACGTCTCGGCCATTTACGGCTCGGGCGCCATCGGCGGGGTGGTGCTCATCACCACGCGCGCGGGCAGCAAAAAACCTCAGGCTTCGGTTTCGGTGACCGCGGGCAGCCGCAATACCGCCACCGTGTCGGCCAACGCCAGCGGGCAGGTGGGCAATACCGCCCTACAGGCGGGGATCAGCCGCTACACCACGCAGGGCCTCAGCGCCATCAATTCAACCCAGCTCGCCAATGCCAACCCGAACAGCAACGGCTATGGCAACACGACGATGAACGGCTCGATCGTGCAGACGCTCTCGCCAGGGCAGTCGCTGGGCCTGCGCGCATTCAGCAGCAAGGGTCGCGCCAGCTATGACAGCTATGGCGCCTACGCCAGCCCGACCGACACCAATCTGAGCCGCACCACGCAAGACCTCTACCAACTCTTCAGCGACAACCAACTGACAGCGCGTTGGAAGTCCCATCTGAGCGTGTCGCAACAGAGCACGACCCAGACCAACCAGAATTTCAGCGCCTTTCCCTATGGTGCGACCTACCGTACCCGCGTGCAGCAACTGCTGTGGCGCAATGGGGTGCAACTGGGCGGCGGCTGGACGGCCACGGGCGGACTGGATTGGCAACGACAGCGCATTGCCTCCATCACGGGATCGATCCCCTCCAGGGAACGCCAGGCCAAGGCGGTTTTCGTCGGCCTCGACGGCAGCGTCGGCGGCAATGAGCTGCAGTTCAATCTGCGCCATGACGCCATCGACGGGTATTCTGGCCAGAACACCGGCTTCTTCGGCTATGGACGCGAACTCGGCGCGGGTTTCAAGGCGATTGCCAGCTATTCCACCGCATTCAATGCGGCGCCGCTGGGCTATCTGTACGCGCCGTACTATGGCAACCCGAACCTCAGACCGGAAAAGGCGCATTCCGTCGAGGCCGCTCTGCAATGGTCGCAAGGGGTGAATGTGCTGCGCGCCACGCTGTTTCAGACCAAGGCGACGGATCAGTGGCAGTATGACTTCACCACCAGCACCTTCCAGAACATTGCCAGCAGCCGCACGCGCGGGCTGGAGCTGAGCGGTCGTGGCGCCTGGAAGGGCTGGGCGTATGACGCCAACCTCACGCTGCAGCAACCCGTGGACACCGGCAAGCCGGGCGACCCCACGCTGCAGCGCCGCGCCCGCAGTCTGGCCAATGTCACGGTCAACCACGAGTTCGCTTCGGTGCTCTACGGCGCCACGCTGCATTACAGCGGCCCGCGCTGGGATAACGGTTCGACCGGCCGCGTCACCCTGGGCAGCTACACCACGGTCGATCTCACCGCCAGCGGCGCGCTGGCCAAAGACTGGAGCTGGCATGCCCGCGTGCAGAACCTGTTCGACAAGAAATACCAGACGGTCTACGGCTACAACCGCGAGCCGCTGGGCGTGTTCGTCGGCGTGACCTGGCGGCCTGAGCTCTGAGTTGCTTCGCCCGCCCTGCCTGACATGCCCCCTGAACTCGTGGTGAATCGCAACGCTGGCCGCTTGACGCTGTGGCGCTGGAGCCTGCCGCTGTTGCTCGCCGCGGTCATCGCAGTGGCGCTGTCGGTGGGGGAGGGCGGCTGGAATGCCGACATCGTCTGGCAGCTTCGCCTGCCGCGGGTGCTGGCGGGCGTGGGCGTGGGCGCGCTGCTGGCGCAGGCGGGACTGGCCATGCAGATTCTGCTGCGCAATCCGCTGGCCGATCCTTACGTGCTCGGCGCCTCCGGCGGCGCCGGGCTCGGCGCCATCATTGCGCTGCTGCTGGGCGCGGCCATGTGGCTGGGCAGCGTGATGGGGGCGGGCGCGGCGCTGTTTGCGCTGCTGCTCATGGGGCGGCGGATCATGGCCAGCCGCGACGACGAAGCCTCGGCGCAGCTCATCCTGATCGGCGCGATGCTCGCGGCGATGGCCGGGGCGCTGTCCACCCTGCTGTTGACGCTCGTGCCCGACCAGCAATTGCGCGGCGCCATGTTCTGGCTGGTGGGCAATCTCTCCGGCGCCACGCATGGCCCAGAGCTGTGTGCGCTGGCCGTGCTGGGCAGCGTGTGGCTGCTCTGGCGCCAGCGCCGCTACGACCGCCTGCTGCTGGGCAGCGAAGCCGCCTGGCTGCTGGGCGAACCCGTGGCGCGGGCGCGACTGGAACTCGTGCTGCTGGCCGCGCTGGCCACGGGCGCTTCGGTGGCGGTGGCGGGCGCGGTGGGGTTTGTCGGCCTGGTCGTGCCGCAGGCTCTGCGGCTGCTCGGGCTGCAACGCATGCACGATCAGGCCTGGGCCGCGCCTCTGGCCGGAGCCGCCCTGGTCGTGGCCGCCGATACGCTGGCGCGCGGCGTGATCATGCCCTACGAGCTGCCGGTCGGCGCGGTCACGGCGCTGGTGGGCGCGCCGGTGTTCATTCTCATGCTGCGGCGGGCGCGATGAAAACCGACGCCTGGCTGCAGGTCGAGGCGCTGGACGTGGTGGCTGCCGCGCATCAGCCGGCCTTGGCCCGCAAGCTGTCGTTGCGCCTGCTGCCGGGCGATCGGCTGGGGGTCATCGGCCGCAATGGAACGGGCAAGTCCACCCTGCTGCGCCAACTGGCCGGACTGCTGCCTTTGGCCGGCCAGTCCGCAGCGGTCAGCCTGGCCGGGCAGTCCTTGCGCGAGCTGGCGCCGGAAAAGCTGGCGGTGCTGCGCACCCTCATGCCCGCTCAGCCGCGCGACCGCTTCAATCTGTCGGCGCTCGCGCTGCTCGAACTCTCGCAGCCCGAGCCAGACCTGCCTGCTGCCATGGAGGCGCTGCGCCGGGTCGACGCCTGGGTGCTGCGCGATCGCCCTGTGCTCGCCCTGTCGGCCGGAGAGCGCCAGCGCGTGGCGCTGGCGCAGGCGCTGGTGCAGAACGCCAGCCTGCTGCTGCTCGACGAACCGGTTGCGTTCCAGGACCCAGGGCATCAGTCTCTGGTGGGTGATTTGCTCGCCGGCCTGACCGAGCGCGTGGTGGTGTTCTGTGCGCACGACGTGAACTGGGTCGCGCGCTTTGGCACCCACGTGCTGGGTCTCGGTTCAAAGGAAAATGCGCAAGGCTGGTTCTTCGACACCTGCGAGGCGGCGCTTGAACCCGAGCGCCTGCAACACCTGTACGGCTGTCGCTGGACGCATCTGCGCGATGCCAGTGGACACCGCGCCTGGATGGCGTTGTAGCGCTTTGCCGTGCTGAGAGCGCCCCCAGACCTGCCGCTACGCATCAGCCCCCGAGGGGGATGAGGCCCGCGGCTCCAGACTGCCCTGCGGCAGTCTGGACGGAGCCGAATCCGAGCGGCCTGCAAACCGCGAGGTGGGCTGAGAAAACTTGGGGCGGCCCTGCGTTTCCTCATGAGCGCCCCCAGGGTCGGCTCGCCGACCCGCCCCCCGTGGGGGTCAAGGAAACTTGGGGCGGCCCTGCGTTTCCTTGAGAGACTACGACTGTTGGGATTGACTTGGCAAAAGCCGTGTTCCAGAACCGGCCGTGACGACGCCAGAACCGCCGCCTCAGGCCGCGTTCTTGCCGAGGTAGGTGGCGTGGACCTCGGGGGATGCCATCAGTTCCTGCGCCGTGCCCTCGAGTGCAATGCGCCCGGTTTCGAGCACATAGCCGCGGTCGGCGAGCCTGAGCGCCATGCGCGCGTTCTGCTCGACCAGCAGCACGGTCATTCCCTGCTCGCGGATGTCGCGCAGGGTGCGGAAAATGTCGCGCACGATGATCGGCGCCAGCCCCAGGCTGGGCTCGTCGAGCAGCAGCAGCTTCGGCCTGGCCATCAGCGCGCGGCCGATCGCCAGCATCTGCTGCTCGCCACCGGACAGCGTTCCGGCCAGTTGCGCGCTGCGCTCCTCCAGCCGGGGGAACATCCGCAACACATCGCGCATACTGGCCTGCGCCTCCGATGCCGGGCGGGTATAGCCGCCAAGCGCCAGGTTTTCCGCGACGGTCAGGGTCGGAAACACCCGCCGACCTTCCGGTACCTGCGAAACACCAAGGCGGACGATGGCGTCGGCGCCCATCCGGGCGATCGACCTGCCGCGCAGCCGCACATCGCCGGAATGCGGCCGCAGCAGCCCGCTGATGGTGCGCATCAGCGTGGTCTTGCCGGCGCCGTTGGCTCCGAGCAGGGTCACGATCTCGCCTTCGTTGACCGTCAGGCTCACCCCCTTGAGAGCCTGGATATGGCCGTAGCGCACGTCGAGGTCGTCGATCTCGATCAGGTTCATGCGCCCACCCCCGCCGCCGCGGGCTGCGGCGGTTCGTCGTCCTCGTCCTTGCCGAGATAGGCCTCGATCACCCCGGGGTGGCTGCGAACCTGGTCCGGCCCGCCCTCGGCGATCTTGCGGCCGAAGTTGATGCATACGATGCGATCGGCCACGTTCATCACCACATTCATGTCGTGCTCGACCAGCAGCACGCTGATCCCCTGGTCGCGCACCCCGAGGATGGTGCGGTTGAGCGCCGCCGACTCGCGGTCATTGAGCCCGGCGGCCGGCTCGTCGAGGATCAGCAGCTTGGGGCGCGCGATCAGCGCCCGCGCCAGTTCGACGCGGCGCTGCACCCCGTAGGGCAGCGCGGCGACGTCCTCTTGCGCGAGGCGGTCGAGATCGAGCCGCGCCAGCAGCTCCATCGCCTTGGCGCGCAGCGCGGTTTCCTCGCGACGCTGCGCCGGGGTGCGCAGCAGCCCCTGCCACCAGTGTTGCCGCGTCTGCAGGTGCAGCCCGGCGAGCACGTTGACCAGCACGCTCTGGCCGTGGAACAGCCGGATGGTCTGGAATGTACGGAATATGACGGCGCGCGCGACGCGGTACGGCGCCCAGCCGGTGATGTCGCGGCCGTCGAAGCGGATCCGCCCCTCCGTCGGCCGGTAGACCCCGGTGATCAGGTTGAACGCCGTGGTCTTGCCCGCGCCGTTGGGGCCGATCAGCCCGACCACCTGGCCGCGGCCGACCGCAAAGCTCAGGTCGGCGACCGCCTGCAGCCCGCCAAAGCGCATTCCCACGCCTTCCAGCCGCAGCAGTTCGCCGCCGGACGATGCCGTCATGCTTCGTCCTCCCGCAGCCGCCGCGCGCGCGGCCAGATGCCCTGCGGGCGCAGCACCATCACCAGCACCATCGCGATGCCGAAAACGAAATAGCGGTACTGGGCGAAACCGCGGAATGCCTGCGGCACGACGAACATCAGCGCCGTGCCGAGCAGCACCCCGGGAATCGATCCCTGCCCGCCGACCAGCACGATGGCGAACAGCGTCACCGACTCGGTGAACACGAAGGCGCCGGGGCTGACCGCTGCCATCAGGGTGGCGAACAGCGTGCCGCCGAACCCCGCCAGCGCCGCGCCGAGCGCGAACGCCAGCACCCGGTAGGCGCGGGTGTCGATCCCCATGGTCGTCGCCGCGAGCGGGTCATGCTTGATGTAGTACAGCGTGCGACCGAGGTGCGAGCGGTCGAGGTTGCGGATGAGCAGCAGCGCGACGGCGAACGCCGCCCAGTTCAGCCAGAACTGCGCCGAGGCGCTGCCGAGCTGCCAGCCGAACACGCGGGGCACGCCGATGCCGAAGATGCCGTCGGCGCCTCCTGTGACATGGCCGACGTCGTTGTTCAGCGCCAGGACGAAAATGGCGTTGAAACCGATGGTCGCCACCAGCAGGTAGTCGCCGCGCAGCCTGACGATCGGCGCGGCCAGCACCGCCCCGACGGCCGCCGCGGCAAGCACCGCCAGCGGCCAGGTGGCGAACACCGGCCAGCCGAACCGGGTGTTCAAGATCGCGGTGACGTAGGCGCCGATGCCGAAATACACCGCATGCCCCATGTCGAACATTCCCGCGCGCCCGAGCACCACGTCCTGGCTGAGCGCGACAATGGCATACACCGCGAACAGCGAGGCGATGAACACCCAGGTCGGGTCGAGAACGAAGGGCACGGCCAGCCCGGCGACCCACAGCGCCGGCCCGACCCAGCGGTGGCGCAACCATCCGAGCAGGGTGTTCATACCTTCTCCGCGACGCGTTCGCCCAGCAGCCCGGTGGGCCGCACCAGCAGGATGCCGATCAGTAGCGCGAAAGTGATCGCCTCCTGCCACGAACTCGAAATGAAACCCGCGGCGAAGGCGTTGAACAGCCCGAGCAGCACGCCGCCGAGCATCGCTCCAGGAATGTTGCCGATGCCGCCGATGATCGCTGCGATGAAGGCGTTGAGCCCGTAGGTCCAACCCATCGTGAAATAGACCTGACGGTAGTACAGCCCGACGAACAGCCCGCCGATGGCGCCGACCGCAGGCCCGATGAGAAACACGCTGACGATCACCCGGTTGACGTTGATTCCCATCAGCCGCGCGGCGTCCTGGTCGCTCGCCGTCGCCCGGATCGCGGTGCCGTAGCGGGTATGGTGGACGAACCAGTACAGCAGCGCCATCAGCAGCGCGCTGCCGGCGATGATCAGCACCTGCACCAGGTCGATGCGCGCGCCGCCCGCGGTCCAGTGCATCGACGGCAGCAGATTGCCCGGGAACACGCGAAGTTGCGGTCCCCAGATCAGCATGATGCCGTTTTCGATGAACAGCGACGCACCCAGCGCCGACACCACCGCCGACAGCCGGTCGGCGCGGCGCAGCGGGCGGTAGGCGGTGAACTCGAGCACCATTCCGGCCAGTCCCACGACCACCGCCGCGGCGATGAACGCCGCGCCGAGCAGCAGCAGTTGCGGCTGGGCGCTGCCCGCCCCCGAACCGAGGGCGACCAGTCCGATGTACGCGCCCAGGATGCACAGGTCCCCGTGGGCGAAGTTGATCAGCCGCAACACCCCGTAGACCATGGTGTAGCCCAGCGCGATCAGCGCGTAGATGCCACCGACGGTCAGGCCGTTGACCAGCTGCTGCAGCACCGTGCTCAGCATGTCGTCTCCCTGCGGCGCGGCGGTGGCCGCCGCCGCGCGCAATGTCCACGCCCAATCAGCGGCTGACCGCCGAAGCCGGATAGGTGATCTTGTAGCTGCCGTCGGCAGTCACCTCGAACGCGACATACGGGCTGCCGGTGCGCTCGCCGACCGCGTTCCACGAGAACGTCCCGGTCAGCCCCTCGAAGTTCTTCAGCTCATGCAGCGCCGGGATGAGCCTGGCCGGCTCGACGCTTTTGATTTTCTCGGCGGTGGCGATGATCGCACGCAGGCCGTCGGCGTTGGTCAGGGTGAAAATGCTCGGCGGCATGTGACCGTAGGCGGCCTTGAACTGCGCCAGGAATTCCTTCGCCGCCGGGTAGGGCAGATCCTGCGGCGCCGGCACATTGATGATCACCGCGCCCGCTGCCGACTTGCCGGCGATTTGGGCAAAGGCGACGTTCTGGTTGGCGTCGCCGCCGATGAACCTGGCCTTCATCCCGAGCTGCGCCATCTGCGCCTTGATCAGCCCGCCGTCGGTGTAGTAGCCCGAAAAGTACACCGCCTGCGGGTTGAGTGCGTTCAGCTTGGTCAGCACCGGGGTGTAGTTCTGCGAACCGGCGGTGATGAACGCCTTGTCGACCACGTCGATGCCCTGCTTCTTCGCGCTGGCGATGACCGCGTCGGCCAGTCCGGTGGCAAAGCTCGAATGGTCGGTGACCACGGCGATTTTGTTCAGCCCCTGCGCCTTGAAGTAGCCAGCGGTGAACAGCGCCTCGGCGCTGTTGGGCGGAGCGTTGCGGAAAAAGGTCTTGTAGCCGCGCGCGGTCAGCTCGTCGCTGGTGCCATCGGAGGTCTGGATCACATTGGCGCGGGCGTAGATCGGCTCGGCCGCCAGCGCCGCGCCGCTGGTGTAGGGCCTGTTCACGCTATTTCTGCACCCGCGCCGGGGGTCTGGGCGGATGCAATGCGAGGCGCAGGCCGCGCCGTGGTGGTCTCCACCACAAGCGGACTGCAACGTGGCAGTGCGCCGCCCAGACCCCCGGCCCGAAGGGTTGCCCCCAGACGGGGCGCCTGCGGCGTTGTCGGGCAGGGGCAAGGCGACCAGCCTTGCCCCTGCCCTCCGCCTTGCATCCATCCCCGTCTGGGGGCAACGCGGGTGCAGAAATAGCGTGAACAGGCCCTAGGAGCCTGTCGGACTTGGGGCGTCGATAGCGAAAAACGGCCCCGGCGAGGACAGTTTTTGCCGATTTCGCCGGGCAATAGTCGAACTATTGCCCAAGAAAACGGTGAAAAATGGACCGGCGAG